>OGPS01000250.1_pt1 | contig 54737 bp, 84 predicted proteins | sample 1552931 | NCBI WGS metagenome assembly OGPS01 (sample SAMEA2580252, study PRJEB22360) | human gut metagenome | biome: human gut; feature: human-associated habitat; material: faeces | place: Denmark | collected 2008/2010 | reverse complement strand
ATGCAAGAGGGGGTGCAATTTTAGCGACCCCCCCCCTATGTTATAAATGAATGAGAATGCTGGAAACTGCGATAAAACAATAAATGAAAAGAAAAATATTAAAACTTTTTAAATATTTTTCTTCGAAACCAATCAAAAAGTAAAGAGATTATTCAGTTGAATCGTTTGATTCGTTTGATTCTTCTACTTTCTTCTTTACTTTCTTGTATTTCTTTGTTAAATCGAGTTTAATAATTTCGTCGATTGCTCTTTCTATTTCTCTGTTGTTCTCTTCATCAGAGAGCTGATCAGAAGTTCGAGCAATTCGATCTAAATATGCACAAGAGTAGTAACCTTGATCGGTATCGAATCTGTACCATTCATCGAACTGATCAAAAGGGTCAAAAGGATTGTCGATTGTTGTTAAAGCACAAGCTGTCAAATTGCTCACCTCCTTATCCTCTGATGTAGCTACTTACAGTAGAACTAGATACACCGATAGCATCAGCAATTTCAGCAATTGTATAGCCAAGTGCTTGCATGTTCTTGATACGATTAATCTTTGCCTGAGGCAGCTTAGTCGTTTCTTTGGGGGTAGCAAGCTTTCTGACCTGGTCTTTGTCAGCATAACGGAGTATCTGGGATAGTTTGTTATCGCTGATAGCGCCAGCCTGAATGGCTTCCCATTCTTTATCTGTTATGTTGATACGTGTGTCTTTTCCACTGGCACCAACAGAACCACGAGCTTCTTCGATAGCCATCTGAGAGAGCTTACGGATCTCCTTCTTGGTCATATCGGGGTTGGCATCAGTCTGTGCTTTGATGACAGTCTTTGCCAAAGCTTGCGCTTGTCTTTCTCTTGGTGCGTTGAGGGCGGCCAGGTTCAGTTTGGCGTCCAGGGACTCTACTTCTTTAGCATACGTTTTTGCTGAAGTGGGGTTTCTTTGAAGACGGGGGGTACTAGCCAGCTCTTTCCGGGCACGGTTAGAAAGAGCCTTAAGCTTATTGGCATAGTCAGCATAAGCTTCTTCAATGGGAGTGCCAGAAGACATACTGTGAACGTCAGGAGTGTTCAGAATAGAAGGTACCTTAGTGGTAGCTTTGACTACCTTACCAGTCTTAACGTCTACATAAGTACGTCCACTTTCTTTGTACTCGAGCTCGCCAGTCTCGGGATTAATTCTGGGACTACCTTTTCTCTCTGGTATAGCAACGGTTTGCTTTCTTCTGGAAAGAAGAGTGGAAGCTCCACCTTTTTCTTTACCTTCTTCTGTTGTATACCCTTGATAACGCTTCTTCAAAGTGGAAATATCCTGGTCTATTTCGGACTGCTTATAGTCAAGCTTGTGCTTGTAAGCATCGATGACGACCATGGAATGTTTAACGGCTTTGGCGATGTCGGAATCAGGTGCGCCTTTCAGAGTCATATCTGTAATCAGATTTGAAATCATTCCCATTTCTTTCTGAACTTCAGACTTTCTCATCAAGCGAACATTTGTCTTCCCTTCGGTAGAGTATTCAATCTTGGGCTCGAAACCTTCAAGTTCTTTCAAAGGTTTCTTACTCAAAATCTTAGACTTAGCACCAATAGGAATGACAATGACTTGGTCACCATCAAAATCCGCACCCGAAAGCTGAGAAGCAGATTTAGGAGTGATGCCAATAGCATCGGTTACATTCTTCCCGAGAGTTCTAATAGCACCTTTATTCTTGTTATTCACTGTAAGAACAGGAATTTCAAAGATTCCACCATGCGGATAACGGACAAGTGCAACTTGCTCACCATCTTTATAGGTCGGAGCATACACTTCATTATCTTTTAATGTAGTAACAGGAAGAATAACTTTTGTAGTCTGTCTAGGTAAAGCGGCTGCTTTCAAATGAACTGCGGCACCATCACAGGTGTCAGCAAAGTCTTGAAGCATTTTCTTTCTGACCGTTGGATTCTCGAGTGCCAGAATAGAACTGAGCTCATCATCATAACCTTTATAGGTTAAATCGAGCTGCTGTTTTACGAGAAACTTAGATTGCTTAGAAAGGAACTGGGAAGAAAGGTTTCGAGACATTGTGTCCCAATCGCCTTCTTCTTTTAGTTTGTTGATGGCGGACAAATGCTCTTTCCTGTCTTTACCAACATACTTGCTCTGACCATCTGCTTTGATGTAAGCACCAAACGGATTGTTCGGGTCATTGGTAATAGGTTTCAAAACACTTTCCATAGGTGTTCCGGACTTCTTATTGGTGTTGAACATAATATCAACACCATCAGGAAGGTCATCGGAATACATAGCCATTCCTTTAAGGTAATGACTACCATCAACAAGAATTCGCACCTGCGCATAGTGTGAATTCCCTAAATTCAAATCTTCAACGCCACGACGAATCTCAATGACACCATCTTTATCGACACCACCTTGGTCACCATAACGAATGCCAACACGATTAGAGTCAATACTAGCAGGGTATTCACGTTTATTGAACGTTTTGCCGCCATCCGTAGAATGGTATTCTCCAACTGGTTTAATCAGAGAAGGGTCATTGTAAATATCACGCTGTTGTTCGTTGAGAGGCTTATCGGATTTGGAAATCAGTTCATAAGTTGTCTGCTGACCTTTGTTTGTGACCTGGCCGAGGCCAACACCAAAGTGAGAATATCCCTGTGTTTCCAAGATAAACAATGCTTCTTGCAAAGTCTGTCTGGAGACACCAAGTTCTCTTTCTACACCAGCACCGACATCGAGAACTCCTTTTTCTTCAAGTTCTTTTTTCAGGATTTCGGCTGTTTCGTCAGCACGGTTCTTTCTTGCTTGTGTATTTTCATTCAAAAGAGAACGAACAGAAGAGTCATTAGCAAAGCCAAGTTCTGCTGCAATTTGATTAAGGCTAAGACCGTCCTCTCGCAAAGACTGGGCTCTTGCCGCTAAAAGGTCTCTTCGTTCGTGACTGGCTCTTCGGTATTGCATACGGTAGTCCGTTGTCGTCATACCGAGTGTTTCACAAATCTCTTTTTCACTCAGCCCCTGACTTTTGAGTTCATTTACACGGCTCAAGAAGTCACCGGAATGCTGATAAGGTTCTTTACCGCTTCCCCAAGGATAGCGGCCAGAGCGTCGTTTAACACCGTAGTGCATCAAAATGTCGTCCGCTATCGTTCCCATTTGGGGTCATTCCTCCTCAGATTGTAATTTTGAAACAATTTTATCGGATTCAACGATTTTATTCATAATATCGCGAATCTCTTTAGGGTCTGCTTCTTCTTCCAAAATATCATCGTTTTGATAGATTCGAAGAATAATCTGAATCTTTTCAGGTTTCGCTCTGTATTCCAAACAGAACAAAGCCGCATAGATTCTCAGCTGCTCCATATGAGCTGGAATAACTCCTGTTTTAAGGTCATGAATTCTCAAAATATCATTTCGAAAACAAATGGAATCGGCAGTTCCAAAGCAATTGCTCGAATAATAGAGAACCTGCTCAGGTGTCATGCCAAAACCAATTGCGTCGTTGACATATTTGTTGAGCGTTTTCGAAGACCGAGGAAGTTTTTGTCCAAGGTGAATGCACTGCGCCGCAAAATCATGAAGTTCGGTGCCACGAAGAGTAGCAATATAACTTCTATACTTCTGAGCAATTTTCTCGGGATCGTATTTTACCCAGTGCCACTGGCTCGCGCCTAGGAGTGCGTGCTTTCCGACTAGGTCTGAATGTTTGAAGAATTTCATCAAGTACCTCTTTTTTGTTCTCAGGATAAATGAATCTCGAAAAAGACATCTGGTTCATAAGGTCTACGTAATATCCTTGATTTGGCTGACGTCTAGCTTCCTCTTCTCGTTTGCACTCCAAGGAAAACCAATGCTTTTTGTACAAAACCAAAAGATCTGGAAGACCTTGCCATTGGTCCATTTTAAAAACCATGCAGCCCGGAAGCTTTTCTTCAAGTTCTGTCATGAGTTTATCTTGAAAACCACTTTCAAGTCGACTGCTTCGCATTTGTGCTCTTTCTCCCTTCAAAAGAAAAGAGAAAGGATAAAATATGCTAAATTTTTAACATATAATAACTATCTCTTTCTCTTCATAAAAGAGCATGTTTTTTTCGCGAAGCAAATATCATAAATATAAAAGTCTGTCCACTTTTACGTTCAAAGCAAGAGATAAATTGACAATGCTTTTGATTCCTGGTGTTATAAGGCAATTCAAAATTCGACTGAGTGTGGTTTCACTAATTCCAGCTTTTCTTGCAAGTTCTCTTTGATTGAGTCGTTCATATCGCATGTACTTTTTTACGTTTTCAGAAAATGTCTCTTGAAACCGCATTTCACTGTCTCTGTAATAAAGCATTGCTAGTGTCTCCTTTACAAAATATAAAAGTCAAAATTAATCATATCGTCAACACTGATTCCAAGTGTTTCACAAATTGTCATGATGTCTTCAATCGATGGAATTCTGGCTCCTTGCAAATATCTAGATAAAGAACTCTGTGGTATTCCTGTTTCTCTAGAGAGTTTGATTTGCGAATAGTGAGCATCGATCATTGCATCCTTCAAATTTTTTGAAAACATTTTAAGCCAGTCTCGTTCTGTCTGATAAATGTTTGCTTGAATCATATAAAAAGCTCCTTTTTATAAAAACTTGCATAAGCGCATAAACTTTCGTATGCGCATAATTTTTTATTACTTTTATATATATTTTATTTTCTTTTTCATAAAGTTAAAAAAAAATATGCGCTTATGCTAAAAATATGCGCATACGAAAGTTTTTTGGGCCAAAAACTTGCATAAGCGCATAAAACTTGCATAAGCGCATATTTTACGAATTTTTTCACAAAACAAATTTTCCGCAAAAATCATCATTTTTTCTAAAAAACTTGCATAAGCGCATATTTTCAAAAAGAAAAGAGCCAGTGTTTTTAAGCACCAGCTCCTCTCCTTAAACCTTAGTTTTTCGGATTTGTCATGACGAACATTCCAATGATTTCGTCATTCAGATGAGAAGCGTCAAAATCAATCGCTTCTTGTGCAAGTCGGCCAAGGTCTTTGAACTGCACGACTTCTTCATCAGGTGTAAGCACTCTGGAATAACGAGCTCCGGAACGGCACCAAGATTCCACAATATCTTTGAGACTTTTGTTCCCAAAATCATTCATGAATCTTTTTACTTCCACTCGCTTACCAATCTTGTACCCGATGAGTCCAGATACTGTTACGACCGCGACTGCTCCTGCAATCTTGACTGCCTTTTTGTTCTTCTCAACGAATTCTTTGATTTTCATAAGTTTGTTCTCCTTTACAAAAATATAAACCATTCGGTTCCATAAAAGAACATGTATATTTAGCGCAAAAGGGAAGAGCCCCTGTTAGGGCTCCACCTTTATGCTGATTGCTTTTCTCATATTGGGGAATATCTTCTCCAAACGACCATTTACGTACACACGCATTTCTTTTCTGTCTCGCTCGAAAGCCCAGTTTTTGCTTTCAAAGTGATACGAATCGGAATAACGTTTGTAGTTGATGGTGATCGTCATAGCAATCCCTCCTTTATAAAATATTCTTTCATAAAGGATTATGTATTTTACGCGAAGTTAAAGATTGTCTGCCCAAGAGAATTTCTTCTCAATTTCCTTAGTTTTCATTTCAACCCAATCACGAATCGGGTCTTCAGGAAATATCAATCGGTCAAGGTCGTAAATTGTGTAATGCTTTTTGACTTTAAAAGAATCTATTGCTTTACTCATGGTTTCAATTTGAACATTGTCTGCGTAAAAGGCTTGCATACTCTCGTAAACGTTTCTTGCAGCGTCATCAAATTCGTACGAAGGTACACAACAAGTTTGTTTACACTGCGTTTCATATCGAAGTCTTTCCATTGTAGTAGCATTACACTGAACCTGAGAATCTAGGATTCGAGACTGCTGTATATCAAAAGATGGTGAATAACGAGTATTTAAGAAATCCATGTCCACATAAGTAAACAATTTTTCCACTTCCATTCTAGCATCGAGCGGATTTATAATTTTATTCATATCCATAGCCAAGCGATATTCGTTTGGAGTATACACGCTCGTGTTTATAAGATTTATTACTGCTGATTTTGCACAGTTCACCAAACTGCTATTCTCACCAGAAGTTTGGTAATCATCAACTAAAGAAAGAAATGAAGACAACTCGGAAGGCGTAACATAGCCCTTGTCTTTGTAGTGTTCACATAGAAATAAGATTCTATCTAGTGCTAGCGCATGGATTGTATTGAGTAGATCTGATTTCATAAAAATATCACTCCCAATTCTCCGCAAATTTCTTAACGCTAGAATAAGGACAGGAAATTCTCCTTTTTATAAATGGTGCTAGTGACGAGATTGCTCTCAAGAGAGTTTAAGCCTCTTGTGTCTGCCAAATTCCACCACACTAGCAAATAAAAAGCAAGAGCCCCTGAAAATATCAAGGACTCTTCTCTTCTTTCCTTAGGTTTTCTTAACGAGGTAAACCTCTGCAAACCGCAAAGCCACATAAACGTTTCCGATATGTCTTTTTCTGACCATTATGCGCAGATGATTGTACAAGGTGATGGGTTGTGTATAGTCAAGAATGTCATAATCGACTTTTGCGATTTTCATATCCCCTTCTATAAACTGATCCAAAATCTTGTTAATCTGTCCACGCCTTTCTTTTGTCTTCATTTTATCGGGAAGTTCGTTGACTTCAATAAGTTTAAGCATTTTAGTTTCTCCTTTCAAATAACCTTTCGGTCTTCATAAATGAGCATGCTTTTTACGCGCGAGGCCTTCTTTTGGAATGAATCACGATTTTATTTGCATCGTATGTCTCAAAATATTCATTGGTTTCTTTTGAGAACCTTTTATACGTAGGAGCATCTCAAACGATTCCTTCTTGGTTTATAGGCTCCATTGTATAAAAATACTGCTCCCCAGTTTCTGTTATAACAGTTAAAGAAGGCTCCTTTCCTGATCGGTAAATTCAACATACCCACAAGACTCAATTGCTTTTTTGTTCATTTTCTTTTTTCGCTTCTCCAAGCTTAGACATCATTTCAGAAAATTTGATGATGTTTTTAACGCTATCCTTGCTTCCATCTTTGTATCCTTGAATATATCCGCCCAAAAATACAAAAGTGAGGCATACGGCTGCAAATATAAAGAAAGGAATCCAAATGGATAGATTCATTTCTCTTTTCTCCCTTCAATGATTTTATCAATGTAAACTTTTGCTTTTTCAAGATCCTCAACGCCGTTTTTCTTATCCCAACGAAGAATATACTTAATCGCATTTCCTGCATAAAAAGCCTCAACTCCAGAAAGATTAGAAGTAAAAGCTTTGATTACATCCCAAACTTCCATGCCATTCTGATTATAATGATCAGGGTGATTGACTTTAGAAGAACCTTTTTTATAAACAGAAGCAATTGCCCAAGTCGGAACCATGATATACTCATCTCGTTCCTCATCGTATAATGTACAAAAGTCTTCGCTAAAATCGTCAGCATAATTTATGCTACCGAACTTTATATCTGTTACCTTTAAGAATTTTCCACAAAACGGATTCCAGTCGTCCTCAGATAGAGACACATCCTGCTTTACTCGTTCGTAAGGCTTTAAATATACTTTATCTCCGACGCTTAAATTAATAATATTATCAGCAAGATTGCTCATCTTCTTCAGCCCCCTTTCCGAACAAGGCTTTTCTCTGTTCTTCCTCATATTCTTCCATGCTCTTTCCGATTTTCTCTTCAATTCGTTTGCACCAGCGAAGAAGCTTTTCATCATAAATATCCAGGAATTTTTTGTCGACATCATTGTGCCCGCCGTCGATGGTTTCGGTAATAAATACTGCGAGTTCCACATCTGCAAACTCTTCGATGAATTTCTCGAATTCAGATTCAAAAGTAACGTCTTTTGCAACAGGCTGATCACCACGAAGAATTCGAGCTATTTTCTGAGCAACATGTGCAAGTTCAACAGCCTCTTCAGCTACTTGCTCATACCGAGAAGCTTTGGTGGTATTTTTGTAAATGAAATTACGATATTGGTTTTCGTGATACTCAAGTTTTCGGCTCATCTTCATTCTCCTCTACTCCAGATTTATCAGCGAGTTCTTTGTGTGTATAATGGCATTCATTTAACAGTTTATTCAAACGAATACGAAAATATCTTGTGAAACTAGAGTGTCTAGCCTTTCCCACAAATATCAATCCTTTCAAACACAAGCATTCATAGGAATGTTTGGGTCGTAATAAGGGCAAACGAGTCTTGCCTCTTTGAAAACTTTCGAGTTTTTCTCGATATTCATATTCAGCATCTTCTGCAAGTCTCGAAACTCTTCTTTTGCCGAGCAAATCAGAAAAGACTTGCAATAAGAACACGGAAGTTCATCATAAGTCTTTTCCTCTTTCTTTTGAAATTCTTTTTCTTCCACACAATCGAGGAAGCATTGGGAAGTGGTTGTATCTCCTGTGACATGCCCTCTTACGATTTCTGTTGCATCCTCAGGTACGTTGAACATAGTCGTGTAAGCTTTTCCAGCAAAAATGTTTAGGTTTTTGAACTGCGCATATGGAATAAACTCAATGATTCCAATTTCTGTACTCACAGCATAAAAATGCCCTCTGCTGTACCATAAAGCTCGAACGCCTTTTTTCTTTAAATGCTCCGAACATGCAATAGCTTCGTTCGATGCGTCCTTAAGTGTGGGAGCTCCAACCGCGATACGATACTTTTCCATATTTTTCTCCTTTCAAAAATAAAAAGGAAAGGGACTGTTAATCCCTAACCTTTTTCCATAAAATGTTTCTTATTTTTTTCTGGTGATGTTTTACACGTTCGTCATCAATAGATACTCCTTTCTTTATGAGATTTTCTACTCTTGTCATGTGATAAGCGTATCTAATTTTGTTAAACATATTCAACACTCCCTTCATAAAGAAGCTTGCTAAATTCGCGCATTCGTTTTCGTAGAATATCCAGGCTCGTAGGAGTCGCATTTCCCTTCTTCGTCAATCTCGACATAGTCAGGAGCCGAGCAATATCCATCTCCATCGTTATTTATGCATTCGTAACATGAGCAACGCATGATTACTCCTCCTCAACTTTAAGAATATAAAGAACACTATCCACTGGAATGATAGAAACTACGTTCTTGTTTTCAGTGTAAAGAATATAGGATCTATCTCTCATACCTACATCTTTTACACGTTTTTCAAAATCTAAATTGCCAATAGCCAAAGCACTTTGAGACTTAAAGTAAACCTTATAATAATGTTTCATAAAATATCACTCCTTATTATGGTTCATAAATAGTTCTTTTTCCTCGTCCGTGAGATCTTCATAAGAATATCCAGGAAGAATCCCATAGCGAGGATGATCATCTTCGGGTCGGGTTAAGTCAATGAGATGAGAGTTGTCTTTTACGCCAAGAATTTTCTTAAGTTCTTCTTCGCTTAAGATGTTCTCTCTAGCGAATTTATCAACGATTCTTCGCATAGCTTCTTCCATAATCTCATTAGCAATCGGAATATCTTTAATACTAGGCCCTGTAATCACTTCCGAAAGTGGCAGACTCTCAATCCAGACACAGAACTTATTCCACTCATCAAGCTTATGACCTTTACGATCGTGATAGATACGGTAAAGTGTTTCGTAGTTGAGCTTAATGGTTCTTCTCTGGTTGTAGGAAGAGGGAAGCAGCTGAATCATCTGCCACCAATAAAGCTTCTGCTGAGATTTGGTATGCTTTCGCTCAGCTTCCGTAAGATCAGTTCGTTTAAGCTTCTTAGTAGCAATGAGATACTGATTTCGATATACATTCAAAGAATCGACTACGATACTTAAAATATCATGAGGAGTACTAATATATTCGGGTCCCGCCATTAAATCATCTTTAAAGCACATATCACGATCCTGGATAAGATGCTCGTGACTGAAATCGTCAAGAGTAAACTCTTTGTCCGCAATCTTATGCATCGTAGAGCAAGAGTTAGAATCAGTACCTACCTTATAGGTTTCAAACTCTTTCCATAGATAAAGAGGCGCTACAATATCAAGATATACAGTAATGAATCGACGATACTTAGCATGAGCGGGACCGCCCTTAGCAAGACGCTCCATGAGACCTTTGTCGTTAGGGCCAACTTCGAAAGATCCGCCGGAAGTATCGTGCCACGATTCGAGTTTTGTTTTGCTATCACTCTTCGCCCAAGAATTGAGAGGATTTCGCATACCTCGAATCGTAGGCTCCCAACCGCAAATCTGTACATTTTCGATTTTAATCATTGTTTTCTCCTTTCAAAACGCGTAATGAAATTCTTCTTTGAGCTTCTCTTTTACATCATCATAAAAATATCCATTAGTTTTTACTAAAGCAAAGTAAATTTCTTCGATGGCTGCTTTGTTTTCTTCAGGCTTTTTGAGAAGAAACCGAAGTGCAATATTAAGATGATCACATTCCGGATAAGCCCACTTTTTAAATTGGCCAAGAAGTTTATTCACTTTATTCTCCTTTCATACTCGTTCGATAAGGTTCTGTATATAAAATACAAACGTTATTACCTCCATGGGGCCCGACTGCATAGCGAATTGATAGAATGGAAATATCCAAATGACTTTCGAGCCATTTGTTCACTTCGGTTTCCGTTGTACTATCAAAGATTTTTACTTTCGTCGAGTACATCTTTGTTCTCCTCTTCGTCAGTAACGTCTCGGCATTTGCAGTACGCTACAATTTTTACAGGCGGTTCTTTCTTTTCAGTACTGCAATTTCCGTTCACGGGATATCCAAAACCAGAGAATAAGCCCATAAGAATTGCCATGTCTAAAACGTTCATAAATATCAGGCTCCTTTTTTATTTTGCGTGAAACGGAAGCTCCTTCGTTACAAAGCCTGCGGCGCCCTTATGCCCTCCACCACCGTGCTTTTTAGCAATCTCGGAAACATCTACGGTTTTAGAGTAAAGACTCACGGTCCAGACCTTTCCATCGAAACAGAACGGCGCTAAAATGTCATAGGCGCCTTCCGGAAGACTTTTAAAGAACTCGCTATTACAATTGCCAAGATTCATAGCAAAAGCTTTATGACCGTCGATCTTCGTTTCAAAGCCAAACCGAGAAACATAATTCGTGGCAAAAGAATCGCGATACTGCATCATGGTAACACCTTTCTTTGCCATATCGCGGCAGGCTTTATCAAGGCCATGGAAAAGTGCAATCCATTCTGCGCTGCGAGGATGAAAGTTTCCAGCATTGAATGCCATCATGAAATATCTAGTGTAATCGCCATATCGGAAGTTCCAAACGTCCCAGTCGGCAATAAGTTTTGTGAATTTTGGAGCTCGATCGGTCATCTGAATATCAAACGGCGTGATTTTTCCTTCTCCACACTCTGTCATTACCGCCAAATAGCACCAGGTAAGCATACATCCTGCTACACCATCATAACGAATGCCACGAATATCATACTCGAAATCTTTGTATTTTTCAATGGCAGTTTTATGATGGTCAATCCAGGTAATGTCTTTGGTAATTCTAAGAAGCTCTCTCATGCTGTTGGGCTCAACAGAGAAGTCGACAATATAAACCCGCTCGTCCTCTTTAACCATCCAAAGTGGGAATGTTTTGGAATAATCCATTTCCACGAAACGAATGAATCCATCATCGGCTTCTCTTTTAGCAAGTTCTTCCACCCAGAAACCCGCGCACTTACTGTCGGCATCGTTGTGATAAAAACAAATCATAATTCTTTACTCCTTTACTTCAATAATAGTAACAGTTCCTTCGAATATTCCGAATTCACTGTCCTGTTGATAAACATGGGTTTCGGCTTCTTCATTTTCACGCATAGGACGAGTCAGATACCAAAGAGAGTCATCATCTTTCCAGGTAATAAGCTCAAGTTTCTGATTCGGCTCGAGCGTGATGGTAATATCCCCACCAAAACTTTTGGCTGCGGCATTACACCCGCAAAGACTGAAGACGAGAATGGCGGTCAGGGCAATAGTAGCAAGAATCTTTTTCATATTCTACTCCTTTATTTGAATTTCATAGTTTTCATAAGGTCCTCTTTGGCTTTTTTCATGCATTCTCGCATAGGACCAGTAAAGAGGAATTCTCGTTCGAAGAATTCTTTCTTTGTCTTTTCATCGAACCAATCTCCAATCAAATATAAAGATGCCGCAGCTTCCATTTTGTCGGAGTGTTTATGACAAAGCATGATTTGAATTTCGTAAGCAACGTGCGCAGAAACCGGGAAAATATAAGTCTCTTTTCCTTTTTCAAGCCAGTTACTTTCCGAGAGAATCATCTTGAGTTCTTGAGGATAGCAGTTTTCAGGTTTCATAAAGATCCACCTCCACATGCATTTTAAAATTTTCAAAATGCATTAATTTTTCTAATTCGTCCTTCGACGAGCATGTTCTGAACGAATTTTCGTTTTATGCCATCGTAAAGGAAAAGAAACGATAAAGATATCAAAAGATTGAAAACGGGAATAAAGATAGCGAGAAAGGTCTTTACAACGTTTTCAATTCGGATAAGAATCCTTCTGTAAATATTTCTCTCTCGAATCCAAATATACCCTTCGTCTTTTATGTCTTTTCGAATGGCCCAGTTTGAAAGCTCATAGACACCCAACGAGATGATAACTGTTGCAATATATACGTATAATACCATGTTAACTGGTGAGGCCCGTAACGCAATCGCCATCAAAATCTGCACCGGAATATACACGAGCGGAACTCATAATAAGGTCATCGTACCGGCAATAGACTTCACGCTCTTCTTCAAAGAAGGTTGCCGGGAATGTGACCGTGTAAATGGTATCAGAATGCTTGTAATCAGCGTCTTCCAGTCTGAAACCGGAGTATTTGATTTCAGTAATGATGCCAATTTCATGGTTATGCTCAAGTGCAGTCGGAAAGGGATAGCACTTGCTCCAAGCATCATAGGAAGCTTTTACCTTCTGACCAATTTTCGGAATAGTGTAAGATGCCATAAATATCATTTCTCCTTTTCTTCCCAGTTTACGGGTTTATGTGAATTTGCTCGGACGGGTTCGTGCAAACAGTCGTAGCACGGGTTGTCTTGTTCAGAGAGCTTTTCATACTTGCAAGTGGGGCAATACTCTCCGAAATATACTTCCTTGTCGATGATTTCAGGCATTGCCGTCACTCCTTACTTAAGATACCGAGCGAGTTCAGGCCGACGATTAATCCAGAAGTCTTTGAGTCCGTCTTCAGCAAGAGGATTGTAGCCATAGGTTTTCTTGAAAAGTCGGCCAATGGCGTTCCACTTGTCGTTTTGCTCCTTCAAAACCGCTACGGCCGCTTCGTTTTTCTTAACGCCTCTTGCTTTGAGAACTTCGAGAGTTTCTGTGTTCATGTCAAGCAAGAGGCCCTTGAGATGCTTATCCGACTCTTCTCCTTGCGTCAAGATGATGAGCGGACCATAGTTTTTGAAATACTCTTTTGCTTTCACGTTCTAACCTCCACAATTTCAGTGAGAAACGGGCCAATTGCTCGATTTTTACGAATTTTTTCACACCACTCTTCTGCCGATTCCTCGGAATATAAAAGCGTAGCATTTTTATAATCATCTACGTCCTTATAGTAAGAACCAGAAGGAGAAATATAAAGCCATTTTACTTTGCTCACAAGTCCCTTAATGAGGGTGAGCTTTACAGCGTACCGTTTCACTTATGTTTCTCCTTATTATCGGTTCCAGCAAGCAAAAGGAAACAAGCTGTGAAGAAACCGGCCAAATATAAAAGTGCGGCAGTCAGAAAAATTCCGCCGATGAGTTGCCCATTGATATGAAGAAGAACTGTCATCATTTGCGAGTCACTCCTTGCAGTTCATCTTCTTCGGTGATTTTTACTTTTACAACACGAATATCAGAATAGTGCTTTTCGCCATTCATCGTGAAGTAATCGGAAACACTGCCCGCGAACTTGTCGGCGTCATCTTTCTTGTTGAACGTAGTCGCTTCCTCGAGAGTCGCAACGCAGTCAATATTATTGCCACTGACATTGAAGTAGACAGGATATCGGTTCAGAAAATTTGCTTTTACGATGTACATAATTTTGCTCCTTTTAAATATAAATTATGAGTGAAATCATTCGACTCCGCTCATGAAAACCATAATAAGCCAAATGACGAATGAGATTCCGAAAGAAAAGTGAAGATGGAACACCACTGCTGTTAAAAACACAATTACCGTTATCATAGAATAACTGATAAAAGAGTAAAACAGCAATAGTAAAATATCATGAATGATTCTCTCCATCTTCATATGGGTCCTTTCCGGTAAGAGTTCGGTAAATATCAAGTGCGTAAAGACCTACAATGTGGTCTGCGACTGTCACTTTTTTACCTGGCTCTTTACGTCCAACAAGGCAAAGCGAGCCTTCTTTCTTTGATTTGTCTTTCGGAAACGAGAAACTCACAATGACCGAATCAACAATGAGTTCCGGGTCTGTTGCATGTGCTTTCATAAAAGCCTCCTTAATTTAAAATATAGTCAAGTAAAATAGAGACTTTCAAATCTCCCTTAACGCTTGCAGGCAAAGCTTTGCTCATATACACTTGCAAATAATCAAGGAAGATTTGTTCCTCTCTAGTTTTCTCAAACGGCCACATGCCGAATAGATTAACTACGTTGTTTGGAGACATCCCATTATCCATCGGCATGAACACAAATATCACCCCTTTATCACAATTCCGTATGCAAGGCATCCCATCCGGGTATCATCATCAATATTTTTCCCATCGTAAATGATTTTTTCTCCATCAATAGCAGTGAGTTCAATTCCGATAGGAAGAATTGGAAGAAGATAAATAGGAACCAGATAAAGATTCGATTCATCAGTCCACTTACCAAATCGGAGTTCAACAGCCTCTTCTTTTGTGAGTTTAGAGAAATCAATATACTTTTTGATTTCTTCTAAGAATTTAGTTTTTGCAATTTTGATCTCGGTATAGGTATCGTTCGGATTGTTCCAATACCGGCAAGCCATCTCCATCTGATTCGCATACCAAGTCAGACAATTCCTAATTTCGTTTTTCATAATAGTTTGCTCCTTTCAAAACTAAAAGAGAAATACCTAGTTGGACTTGAACCAACAACCTCTCGAATAATTCGAGCGCTCTACCACTTGAGCTATAGGTATTTCTCTTCATAATAGATTATGTAAATTTCGCGAACTTACCCTCGTTGAAGTTTTTCTTCTCCTTTAAAGCTTTAAAGATTCCAAGGTCGATGCCCGAACGTGCACGTAAGTGATAGTAATATAAATCTGTAAAAGGAGTGTTCATTCTATCAATACGTCCGCAAGCCTGAATGAGAGTTTTGTAAGAGTAAGTCTGCGAATAAAACACAATCGTATCTGTGGTGATGCAGTTCCAACCTTCTGCTCCAGCGTTGTAGTTGACTAAATATACCCAAGAGGAAGATTCGGGAACCGGGTTATGCTGATGAGAGTTCCACTCGGCTACTTCAACGCCATCAATTTGAGAAAAAGTTTCTTTTAAAATATCAAGCTCATAGTCGAAGTTATAGAAGATAATCATTTTGGGATGGTCTTCAAAGATTTCCAAAAGAGCCACTTGCCTTGAAATATCGGAGTTAACGAGTTTTCTCCAAGTGTAACAAAGTTCGCTCGCATTACGAATGGGACGGTTTTTATAAGGATTCCAACGATTTTTTCCGATGTCTCGATAGTCGTCGATACTATATTTCACAAATACGTCTTCGTGATGAGGAATCGTATCTCTGTGAAAATCCATATCGATTAAAATACGTTTTCGAAGACGTATTAGTCTTCCTGTGTTTTGATACCGTAGGACTTTTGGAAACTTTACGCGGTAATCGTAGATAATGTGGTCCTCTACAAACTGAGATTTGTTTTTGTAAAATCCGTTTGCAATGAACACGGTCATATAGTCTTCCCACTTATCGCCAGGAGTTGCGGAAAGAATAATCCATTCGTTTTCTTTGGCAATCTTTAAAAACGTTTTTGCCCAAGTTCCATATCCCGTGACATGGTCTTCGTCAAATATAAAGAACGCATGCTTTTTGTTTTTGTACTTGACGATGTTATTCCAGGAATCAACAACGACATTGTTTTGGTAATAGTCGTCTACCTTGTTTCTTGAAAGCAGGAAGTAAGCTAGCTCTTTGTCCCATTCAAATTTGTCTCGCTTTTGAGCAGTGGTAATAATATAAAGGTCTTTGGGCCTTTTCATCTTTTTATAACTACCGCCCAAAAGGAACTCTCTACTTCCTCCTTGCTTCAAATAGTAGTATCCAAGAGCTGTTAGACTTTTACCACTTCCAACGCCACCGTTTAAGATACAGCCATTTCGAAGCCTGTCAATCGCATCCATCTGATGCGGTTCGAGTTTAAGCAAGCTTCATCACCCTTTCGGGAAGTTCGGCAATCTCGTAGGCGTATTTGGCAGCCTCTATGTAATCTCCTCGATTCCTAGCCGACCCATAACTTTGAAACGAACTCGTTCTGTAAAGGCATCCGATATTTTGACCGAGTTCGTTTTCTCCCCAAATTACAGGACAAAAATTACAGTCGATATTCGGCATGCCACCGACTGTATAGCGAATGTTATTAAACACCGTATATGCGCAACACCAACAAAGGCAAGGAGTAGAAAGGTCCCATCCAAAATGCTTAAATGCCTCAACTTTCAGAACACACCTTTGTTCCTGAATAGAGGTTTGTGCAATCCAATTCCACATCAGACGATGCAAACGAACTGCTTCGGATTTAGATAAAAAAGCCATGATAATCTCCTTTCAAAATATCAATAAAGATTAGTGGGCCTACAGGGTCTCGAACCCTGAACCGTCCGGTTATGAGCCGGATGCTCTAACCAATTGAGCTATAGGCCCAAATAAAAAGACCCTTGAAAATATCAAAGGTCCTAAAAGAATTACTTCTTATTCCGCTTCATGCGAGCCTTGATTTCACGAACCGCCTTGGTGGCATCTGCCAGTTTGCAGTTATTGATTTCACGATAGCGAAACGCTGCAACTGCCTCAGAAGATGCGTACTTAATACAATCAACTACACTCGGAGGGTCGATTTTCTCAACAGTCCCAACATTAATCGTTGCCTGTGCGTTACCTTTTCCGTAGATAGCGTCAAGAATGTTGAGCTCGTTCTGAGTGAGAATACGGCCAGTGAATAAGCTCTTATAATACTGCATTTCTGTTCACCTCATTCATAATCAGCGTACTCTTCAGCCAGTTCGTCCACTTCTACGGTGACATACATATCACGGACGTAAGCGGACAAACGCTCTTCACCACTATCACGGTCGATATAAGTGTACGGAGAGACGCGAACATCGGCCTTAACAAAGCGAGAATGGTCCAGATTTCCTACCGTTTCAGCAGTCAAGAGCGTCTTACGATGACCGGAAATCATGTAAATGCTCGGCGGATAATCACCATCATAGTTTACCTTTACAGGAAGATACGGAACAGGACCGTCCTCTCCTTCAGTGGGCTTCAGCATACGAACATTCCAGCCATCGTTCGTCATATCCTGCGCCAGTTCGTTATCCGGCAAAATGACACAGAACGAACGATTATCACCGCCACGAGGATGATACTTATCTGGACGGCCAGAGAAATTCTTGAAGATGACCTTAACGTTGCGAAGGGTCAGAGGGGGAATACGAGTAGCCATAATGAGTTCTCCTTTTCTTAGTTATAATGTTTGTCGCGAATATCTTGAATTTTCTTAGGGTCGGGGCACATGCTAGTAGAAACAGTAATTTCAGGAATAGAAGCACATTCTTGGTCGAAAGAAATGCTAATGTTAAAATCACTGATAAACGGGACTTTTTGCACAAGCTCTTCTGCATGCTCCTGAATATACTCTCCTACGAGTTTTACGTAATCAACGAGTTCATCGTGATACGTATCTTTTACTTCACCGGTCAAATATCAATCACCTCCTGTAAACCATTCAAAGTCTCCGTACTGACTAATCGTAGTGACAGCTTCATTGACAAGATTGTCATAGTACGAACGGTCAATCGAAGACTCTTTTCCGAGCTCTTTCACCATCTCAGATTCCATCCAACGGAATCCAGTCGTACCTACGGCATAGGCAAATCCTTTTTCGCCAGTCTTTTTGTTTTCAGTCTGGCGCATAAGAAGCCCGCCACCAGCTCCAGGAACTACGGGACAGAACGAACCGACTCGTCCAACGAAAATATAATTGTGACCTTTTTCGATTTCTTTTTGAAGCTCTTCGATTTGTTTCCAAATATCAAGAGGATAATCAATTTCACCGTTCGGGCCAGAATCATAGTCTTTGTATTTCTTCTCGAGCTTATCTTTCTCTTTTTCAAGTCCGGTCACATCGGGCAAATCTTCATTCATATCAAGATACAAAGCAGAGGAAACACTCTTCGTTTCACACATGTCTTCAAATTCAATGGGTTCTTTCGAGAACAAAGTTTTAAAGACATACGGAATCTGGAACTGTGCACCTACGGCAGTCCATTTCCCCTTTTCGTCCTTAGCAATATAAACGGCGTTGTTGACAAGGCAATATTTCACATACTGAGCCTCGGTCTCAAAGTCATAGCCGAATTCTTTACCAAAGCGAATGACAAAGTCCATGATTTCTTCGGTGGCTTCCGGAATCTTGATAGAGTCAGTCTTGATATGACAGACACGGAAGTTTCGTTTCTGTACTTCGAGCTTTAAAAGTGTCATGAAGAGCGCACCACGTTTTGCAACAATGTTGTCGATGTTGCTAGGATCTCGGAAAGAGTTCGGGAACGATGCGCTGGTAAGACCGTAAATCGAATTGATAATAATCTTAAGTGCCTGCGCCAAATCCTTCGCCTGTTCCTCATTCAGGAAGGGTTTCAAGACACCACCCAGGAGCTCTCCAGCTTTCGCGAAATCTTTGTGCTTAACTGCAACACGAGCTTCCACAATATCAGAGAAAGTCTTCGTGTATTTGGGACCAAACAGAACTTCTGCCATGATGGAATGCGGATGCTGAGAAGCAATATCACCATCCCAGACATTCCAGTACATTCCGGGCTCAGAATATACACGGCCTCCTTCTCCAATTTCTTCGATGAATTTCTTTCGCTCATCGTCCTTGCTTGCAAGAATCGTAAAAGCTTCATCCTTTAAAGCCAAGTCGTCGACAAAGATACTCTTGCCTCTATCGAAAATATAATTCGGGAAGAACGGCAAGATACTGTACCCCTTAGGAAGCGGCTTTTCAGGGTCATAATCCTCGTAGGTGGGAAGACCCTTCTCATCAAACACACGGAAGCGATAGTCAGAACCAAACTTTCTACGGTACTCATTATACTGATCAGCTCCGACGGGTTTAGAAAGGTCACGATAGTTAAACTCACTTTGCGGAGCACGATTTTTGCCAAATATAATAAGCGTAGAAAGCTCGTTTGTCGTGTTATTGACACTTACATTTGTGATGCCATGCAAAGCCTTTACAAGCTCAACCTGAATCTGACGAGCCACGAAGTCCGCTTGACGTTTTTCAAAGACTTCCTCAGTTGCCAAAACATCGTTATCGCAGTAGGCAGCAACTTCTTCCCAACGCTCTTCCGGAACAGGCTGGTCCCAAGGAAGACCCAGTTCTTTGTGATGAATGCCAAGTTCAATTTCCCACTTCTTAAGACTTTGCTTCTTAGAGCAGAAATCGTAGACATCCGTATAAGAAAGATTGTAAGCTTCCCGGAACATGTACCTGGTTCCTTCGCCTTTAGGAGCATTGATGATTTTCTGAGAAAGATCATAAATCTGCTTTTCAGAATATCCCAAAAGCCTTGCATACAACATATGGTTATCGTAACGACGATTGTTAAAGCCAATAAGACGATACTGTAAGAGTTCTTCGATTTCTTTTGGTTTCGGATTGATCATCCGTACCACTTTTTTGCCTTTTCCTCGAATCTTCCAGTTTACAAGGAACAAATTCGGAAAGACCTCACAATCAAAGAATACCAAAATATCAGTCTTGGCTTCTTTTTGCTCTGCAGGCTCGTCACTTTTAAACTTCATTTTGTCAATAAGTTTTAAGCAATAATCTGCTTGATGAGAACTTTGTGCCGCAAAGGCAATAATAGAAGACCGCATATCAGACACATCGTAAGGAATTCCTCGATTATATGCATCGTCCAAAAGATCGTAAATATAATCTATGCTAGGCTTTGTGTTGGCATGATACTCTCGGTTCAGGTTCTTCTTGATCATGGTTCTGAGCATTTTTTCGTTTTGAATGCCGTCCCAATCGATCATCTTATCCTCTCCTTTTAAGGGAAGTCCTGAATGGATGGTAGAGATAAGCGCGTCGTTGCACTTTGAAAGCTTTCTACGAAGCGAACTATTCCCGGTAAAGACTTTTACTTCAATCTTCTCATCATACACACGGCTCAGTTTGCTAACATCGCCAGAATATAAATAGTGAAGATGAATGCCTTTTCCGGACTTAGAGAGCTCCGCGTAGGTTCTAGGCCATTTGCTCGCCTCTTTTAAGTTCTCTTCGAAGCTCTTATTTCCGTCCTTATCACAAATATCAAAATCGATAACAATGTGATTCTCAGGAACTTTCACATAATGAAGTCTTGCAGTGTCGAGGTCTTTAAGGGTAGTGCTAACCTCATCCCACTTTTTTAAAGGTGTTTCTCCTTTAGAGGCGTATTGAGCGGGACAGTCTTTCAAAATATCATCCAAAAGACTAGGCTGCTCTTTGAAGTCGAGCCACGTGGATACTACCTCTTTTTTCTTTTGCGGAATAGAATGAATATCAAACTTATCCACTCTGAAGCCTTTGTAAAAGCTTCGAATCTTACCGATTCCATCGTCGAACTCGTCGTAGTATTCTTTAAAGTAGTTCTTAAGTTCTTCTTTAAAGATACGATTAGAATAGGTAAACTGAACTCTTGCTTCTTCGTTATAAGATTTATACATCTCCCAAGCAGCAGTTGCCGTTGTTCCATCTTCGCTCTTGAAAATATAATACGAATCCAATACGAAGTTGTAGAAGTCATTCGAAGCTCCCATCATTGCAACCGGAATGTAGTCGTCGTATATGGTTGGGTCTTCCAAATATACATCTTTACAACGACAAGCAATTCCACCGAGTTCAAACGGAATTTGTGCCATGCACTTCTTATACTCTCCTGAAGGAACTTTTTCTCCGCTCGGAGTGACATCAATAAGTCGACGAATCAAACCCGACTTTGCGTCTGTAATCTTTACTGGCTTATTTGTACCCATAAAAAGAAAACACTTAAATCGGTTCGGATACGTCGACCTATACTTCTCATTGACAGTCATGAGCTCGTGAGAAACAAGGCTGTTAAGACGAGTATTGTCCTCAATTCGAGACAAATCGCCATCGTGCTGAATGGCAATAAGCGGGTTGGAACTAAAAGCCTCTAATGCAAAAGAGTTAGTAGAACTTCCCAAAGCCTTTGCATCAAATACCGAATAATATCCTTCGAAAAGCTGTTGGATAATATTCAGTATTGTAGATTTACCGGTTCCTTGTGCACCATAAAGAACTTCGAACTTCTGAAGTTTTGTAGAATCTCCTGTTACAATGGCGCCGATTGCCCATTCGATTTTTCGTCTTTCACTCGGAGAATATAAAGTGGAGATGAGCTTTTCATATCCGGGAGTTTCGCAAGGAACCAAAGGATAGGAAAGACGTTTGGAAGAGTAGTCTGTCTTTTTGACCGGGTCGTCAAGAAACGTTATATGCTCGTCGAGTGCGTGGAAATTATCCCGGACCTGCTTTTGGCAATATCGATGCCATTTGTCAATGATACCGGTTTCTGCGTCGCGAATATATTGCACCTGAATGACACCAGCAAATGTTTTCTCTTTTTCTTTTTTGAATTCGGAAAGCTCTTTGTCGATTAGCTCCAGCGCATCATCTTCCTCTGTTGACCAAAGGCCGCGCTCTTCTACCCAAATGGCATAAAAGTCACTGCCTCGAATCATGAGGTCTTTCGACTTTTTTACAAGAAATTTCGGGCGAACAACTAAGCTTCCATCTTTCTCCGCTTTCGTGGAAATCATCATGAAATCAAGCACTCACCAGTAAACCTCCTTTCATTTAAATATCAAAGAGCATCACTCTTTGTAGTAGTTATTCTGAATGCTGGGGTTTTCTTCGATGTCCTGGACGCGTTTCGAAAGACGGTCCAGCTCGAATTTAAGGTCGGAGACCTTCATGGACTGGTAGAGTGCTACACCGGAAAGAATTGCGATGGCCATGGCGTTTTTCCGAGTCAGTTTGAACAGCCGACGAATGGAACTTTCATGGGAATCAATCGATTTGAACACATGAGAGACAAACTCATTCATAACAATGCTCCTTTTTATAAAACTTCATTGAGATAGTAACACATTTGATACCAAATATCAACGTTACGCATGTCTTTTACTGGACGCTTCACGGTGAAAAGGCTTCCCTCACCATTGGGCTTGTAGGAATGGTTCAGGAAGTTTGTAATGCATCGATCAGTGTACGAAAAGTCAAACTGGTCATCGGTCATTTTAGACAGGCCCAAGCTATCAATCATTTCCCAAAACCAGACACTGGTTCTATTGCCGATATCAGGGTCAAATGCAAATCGTTCTTCACACTTGATAGCAAGAGCTACCATCATCTCAAGCATACTACAAGGACGAATATCCAAAAGCGATGCAATCATCGGGTCCGGATAATCCATCTCTCGCCCAAAGGTGTAACGAAGTTCTTCGCCATCCACCTGACGATTTTCGTCCATAGGCTGAGAAAAAGACCAAACAAAGTCTCTATCATACAGCATATTGAGAAGAAGATGATAGGAATCGGCCTGTTTTTTACTTTCACACACTTTTCTAAGCATCCAGTCGAAATATTCTTGATTTACCTGGGCGCTAGTCAAAATATCACTCCTCTTTACTCATCGTCCACCATCACAGGTTTTGCACGTTTCTCCTCGCTACGAAGAAATTCCCTACTCGATTTAAGAGACTTAAGAATCTCGTAATAGCTGCGAAGACGGTCGTTTCTCATGCAGACAGAATCCGCTTCATACTCGTCGAAATGCTCCTCATAATCAGAGCAAAGTGCTTCGAAGTTTTCGAACACCTCATTGTTCTCATCAATCAGAACACCGTCTGTAGTGTAGTAAAGACTGATTTGTGCATAAGTATCGTCGTCACCATACTCATCCGGGCTGATGATAACAGGCACAGCAGCGGGGTCGCCAGTGAGCTCATATGCTTCATTGTCTTCCTCTTCTGCAATGCGCTCATCGACAGGCTTTTTGTAGAAAGAAGTATAGTCCACAGCCTGACGCTTGCTCTTATCACGTTTGAAAGGCTTCGGAATATCATCTTCGGACTCATCTTGCGTGTCAGCTTTTTCACTCTTGGCTTTAGCCTTCTTGAGCGCAGATTCGTAGAAGAACTTAGCGACTTCAGGATTTTCGAGGTCCTTTCTAAACTGTTCGTGGTCTTCAGCCACGAGCGCTTCGTACTTCTTTTTCAAAATATAAAAGGATGCTGCCGCGCCTACGACAGCACCCGCGAGGAAACCAGTAAATGCATTGACCAGTTTCATATCACTTCACCTCATAGCTCTTGAAAGACTGCAGAATATTGCCGTCTACGTTGAAGTTCAAGAGGATAACACGCTCCAAGCCATTCACGAAGTCACGAGAAGACTTGCGATGAACATCGTAAATGCCAAAGTCAATGTAATTTTTGAGTTCCGGATTCTCAGGGTCATACACCCAACCAACGGTCTGGCCTTCCGGAGTACGCTCAATATCCAGAGCGTCGTAAACATCGTTCAGGAACACATAGCCATTTGCCTTGAGCTTGTCGTTGAACATCGACTGCATACGGCGCAGGAACATCAGATTGTAATTGGCATCTTTTTCCCAGCAACGAGAAGACTCATCGAAGAACTTAGAGTAAGGAGAAGTAATGACATCGTCAACCACATCGACCTCTTTTTCGACAGTCTTCTCTTCTCCGTTTTCATCTTTCACGGTTTCAGTGACGGTCTGTTTGCTCGTATCGAAACGAAGCTGACGGTCAACTTCTTCGCCAAACTTCTCAATCACACGACCGCGATATTCCTTATAGGCTTTATCAACAGTTGCATAAGCAGCCGCCAGAGCAACGTTACGCTTACGAAGAATATTGTGGCTACCAATGATGCAGCCAATACTTGCGGCACCCATGAGAACGGCAGGGCCATAAAGCTTTGCAAGACTCACAGCAGTCTGAGCGTACAGAATCGTCAAATCATGCTGCTTATCTTCCGGGCTGTAGGTAAGGCCGGCTTCTGTTTCGCCACGTTCCACCGCTTCGTTGATTTTCTGAACCTTTTCTTTCGTATCATCAACGACAGATTCAACCTTCAAAGTTGCCTTGCAAGCCATGACGGCGCTCACAACGACACCTACAGTACCTGCAACAATCAGAATCTCAGGACTAGCCTTCTTGATAGAAAGCTTAGTCTTGCCGAGTTTTCTGGTAATCGTATTCATAAATTCTTTTTTCATAAAATATCAATCCTTTCTTTAGTCAATAGGCATAACTCTCGGGAAGTGGATATACCAGTCACCATTGATGTCACGATGCACACTGGCTTCACGAAGACTGGTCCACCCATAGTTTGCAGTCTGATAGTTATCGGTAGAAACACCGGCAAAATCGAAGAAATCAGAGACACGGACGAACGGATAATCGGCCAAAACGTTCTCCATGGAGGAAAGAACCATCTCAGCGTCCATTCGAGTCGAGAACGAAACACGCTCAAGGTCGAAATCGTCAGCCCAACGATTCTGAGGGCGTCCTCTGTCGGGTTCTCGATTGCTCGAACGATACTGACGATTGTAGTCGTAAGACGCACGAATACTCGAATCGTAACGTCCATCTCGACGAGACGTATCGCCAGGATATAAAAGCTGATGAGCACCCTGAGAGATAAACTCATCGAGAGTCCGTCGGAATGCAGGAATGATGATTTCATTCCAAGCGAACGTTTTTACATCTCGAATATCACCCGGAATAAATGTCTCCAGAATTTTCTGTCCGAGAGACTTCTTTTTGACAGTTGCGGTTCCGGAAATAATTTTTTCTCGTTTCACAGGAATGATACGAGTTGCTTCCTTTCTTACTTCCTCTTTTGCCGGAACTTTCTTTGCTTCTTCCATAAATACCTCCAAAAAATAAAAAAAAGAGGAGCCCAAGTTTCCTTAGACTCCTCTTTCAAGAGTATCCTTACTCTTCGGTTTCATCTTCCGTAGAGTCGACGACTTCCACCTCAATGGAATCGCAATTGTCCTTCTTCTTGAAGAAGTGCTTCTTGGCATAAGCGTAGCCTGCCTGAACGCCCTTCACTGCGAGGAAAATACCTCCAACAGCAACGACACTCATCAGTGCAATCGCTCCGATACCGTAAGAAATTTCTTCTTCCGCCGGAATGACTTCCTGTTCTTCCATCTCGTTGTTAATCATGTTCTCTTCCATTTTTGATTACCTCCAAAATATAAGTTTAGGATTTCTCCTTCATAATACAAGATGCAAATTTCGCGAACCCATCAAAGGAACATGGCTCGAGGCTCGATGTTGTAGTCAAGAGCAATCACTGCGATTCGGTTCCCTGCATCGTCGAGTTCTTTGCTCAGTACGGGCGTATAATTGAAGTTCAAAAGACCCTTATCGTTGTTCCATCCAAGCTGGTCTCCATCCTTATTGGGGTCCAAGCCAATCATATAATAAAGGTCGTTCAAAGAAACGACAGACTCATTCAAAAGCATGTTGTTAATTTCATTTTGCACTTTGAACAGACGGTTCATGCTAGACTTAAAGGGACGTCCGGAATACGGGTCCAAGAACCAAGTGATCTCGTCGTTCGAATTCTTGCAGGACTTAAAGTCGTTTTCGGTGAGCTTGTCGACCTTCTTCTGAGCAATGTTTTCTCGAACCTCGGCTTCCTTCTTTTCTCCAATAGTCTCTAAGACGCTCTCTTTATACTCTTTGGCAAACGATTCCGAAAGAGTATAAGCAGCCGCCAGAGCCGCGTTTCGTTTGAGATTGATGGTCGTGGCACCGATAATACACGCAGTGGAGCAAGTTGCGCTTACGGCCACGGGAATATAAAATTTCCAGGCAGACTTAACCGCTTCCACTTTTGTACACCCGTCCGGATGGTCCTCGTTAATCTTTTCGAGAGCCTTCGGAGTGACTTTGACTGCCAGCACGACACTCACGAACATTCCGGCGATACCGATGCCCGTCAGAATTTCAGGAGAATGCTTTTCGACTCCTTTGACGACGGACTTTGCGAGAACTTTCATTGTATCTTTCGAGAATTTCATAAATATAACTCCTTTTAACAAAGTATGCTACCAATTTCTTCGGCAATTTCAGAAGCGATTTTGAACATGTATGCATTGTCGCGGTCTATGTCCATCATGGAATACTCTTCCATTTCTTTCATGAAAATATAAACCACGGCAGCCGGAGCTTTGTTGGATTTGTTAATTCGACTGATGATTTCTTTTGCTGCCCAACGTTCGCAAGATTTCCTATCGAACTCGTTTTTTGGCCAGTGACGATTTGGCTCAAATAGATTTTCGTCGATGAATTCTTCAATTGCATCAATCGCTTGCATTCTTAATGCATCCGTTCGTATCGCCTCCTAAAAATAAAAAGGGAAAGCCCTTATTCGGACTCTCCCATTTTTTCAGAAAAAGCACGGTCTACTTCTTCCTTTGCAATTTCCCTAAATTCTTGGCTCTGCGCAAAATCGCTCAGCAGGCTGGCAACGCCGGCAAGAGCAAACGCTACAGCTCCAATAATTTTGAAAGTTTTCATGGATTCGTAACCTCCTTTCCATTATAGAACATGTATTTTTTGCGAACCTCAAAACGGAACATCATAATCAAGAGTGGGCTCATTTTCAAACAAGATTTCGTAAACCTGCATGCCGTCTTGTGTCTTGACAAGGTCATGTTCGAAGTCAATCCAGCACTCTTCCGGGCTAGAGGCATTTACTACATCCCAGCCAAGTTCTGCTCCTTCCTTTGTTTCCTTGAGACCAAGAAGCAAATAAAAATCGTTGAGCGTCGCTTGGCCGGTGGCTGTAAACTTCTTATTGAGCAAATATTCAGCGTCCTTTACTTCGAGCATACTGCGCTCAAAGAGCTGATTATAGTGCTTTTCGTAAAATATCAGAGTTTCATCACCGCGAATCTCGTCTTTTTTCTTAAGTTCCTGAATCCGGTCTTTCGTGACTTCTCGTTCAACTTCACGGTCAGCACCTTCTCCAAACATTTCCACGACTTTATCTTTGTACTGCTTATACGACTGGTCCAGCAAAATATAAGCACTGGAAAGAGCCACTTTCTGCTTCTGGTTTAAAACAGTAGACGCAATAATGCAAGCAACTGTCGCACTACCGACTGCAATAGACGGAATATAAGCAGGAAGCACCGTTTGAACCCATTCGGTTTTGGTAAGTTCTCGATGAATTTCATCCTCTTTGTCTTCAAGCCTGATTTCGGCTTTCAGAGTATCTCGAGATACAGTAACTGCTGTCAAAACAACACCGACGGCACCGAGTACACCCAAAATCACGGGGGATTCTTTTTTGATAAGATGCACGGTTCCAGAAACCAAACGTTCAATTCTCATTTAAAATTCTCCTTTCCAAAAAGAAAGAGCCTCTGAAAATATCAAAGGCTCAGGTCTTTACTTACGAATGATTTTGCGTTTAATCCATCGACATGCATCAGCAGCCTGTTCTCGAACCTCAGGGACGGTAACTATCATAGCCACAAACATCAACGTGGGAACGACAATCTGACCATACCAAAGTCTCATTTCTCGGCACTGATCGATTTGCTTACGGGTCATACATAACAACTCCTTTCGTACTTCATAAAGGAACATGTTAATTTGGCGTAAAAAGAAAAGAGTCCCTGAAATATCAAGAACCCTCTTCTTTTGATTACTTACTTGAATCGAGGCAAAATACGTCCAATCAAGTTACGCAGATGCGGACTTCTGACAGTTCCGAATTCCTCGAACTTGTAACCACGTGTCAGCCACATATCATAGCAAGCGGCCATAAAGATGGTAGTACCAAGCTGAACTCCCAATCCAGCCCAATTGAGGAGTCTCTGCTCTTTCGCTTTTGCGGCTTCTGCTTCGACTTTGAGCTTTTCTAAATCGCTCGCATCCTTCTGCCTTTGCCGCTCGAGCTCGAGCTTATCTTCCTCAAGTTTGAGCTTGTAAAAAGTTTCAGCAAGTTCCGCCTCTTCTTTTCGCTCTTTCTGACCGACTGTCAACGCGATTACGTTTTCGAGACACTCGTTCAAGTCTTTTTCCAATTGCGTTTTGATCATACCATTTTCTCCTTTCAATCGGTATTCGTAATAGTGGATGTTAAATTCGCGGATTTAGTCGTCAAGATAGTCTTTTGCTACAATATCAAGAAGCACCTCATTTCCAGGTTCAAAATATTTAGAACAGCCGGAATCCACTTCCAAAAATGCATGAGGACCATCTGGGTCCGAGTGGTCCATCACAATTCTTCCGATTTTCGGGGGAAGTGATTTAGACTTTTGACCCAATTTGTAAGTTGCATACAATCCTATAATGTATGCAACACACAGAACTACCCAGATGATGATTTGAATGATAACAGATTCCATTTTAAGCACTCCTTTTGTAAAAACTTTCGTATGCGCATATGCCTTTATCTATTATATATTTATTTATCAAATTTAAATTTAAATAAGTATATGCGCATATGCAAGTCGCAAAAATATTTTTTGACGATATATCGTCATTTTTTAATTTTTAAAAATTAAAAACTTGCATAAGCGCATATCGAACTTTCGTATGCGCATATTTTAAGAAATTTGCAAAGAATACACAAAGTTTTTCTCAAAAATATATGCGCATACGAAAGTTTTCAAGAAAGAAAAGAGTCCCTGAATTTTTCATCAGAGACTCCTCTTTTTAGCCAATGAGTTTCATAAGTTTTGCAAGTTCCTCCTTTTTCATTGAAGCGTCCAACTCAATACTCACCTTCGCTTCATCAGAAATCGAAACGTGAAGATTTCTAAGACTGAGCTGTGCGTCAATCCCAGTTTTCTTACGAATCGCTTTCGTCAGAAACGACGAAATGAGTCCTCTTGTAAATGCCGATTCAATAGTCATGGTATCCATTGTTAAACTCCTTTCAACAATATAGCTTCATTAAAGTGAATGTATTTTTGGCGAAAAAAAAAGAAAAGAAGATGATCTTCTCTTCAATTGGCGAATAGATGCATGATAAAATTCATCGCTTCCTCAACCGTTATATCGGTTTCGGGTTTGATCGATTTATAAGCTTCGTGTTCGCAATCGAATCATTTCTCGACTTCTCTTTCTTCTTTAATTTCTCTAAACATAATTATCACTCTCCTTCATAAAGGGATATGTAAATTTCGCGAAGAAAAAATAAAATATTATGAAGAGAAAACAACTATTTTCACTCGAAGGACGACGATATTTAACTCCGGCTCCTTTGTCAGATCATAAAGATCTCAGCCTCGACTCCCGATTAGTTCCTCATAGTTGTAAGGCCTTCAAACTTCACTGCCCTTTCAAGTGTCTTTTCTCTTCATAAAGGGATATGTAAATTTCGCGAACGACAAAAAAGAAAAGCCCTTGAAAAACATCAAAGGCTTTTCGATGGTTACCTGAGAACAAACAGACCGTCTTGGCAGTATAACTTTCTGTCTGACTTAGCCATTGCATATACAAAGAGCGTAAAATCTTCAAATGTCATATCGGTTTTTAGCTTCACAGGATTCTTTCCATAGTCAGACTCCCGAATATACCATTCAGCTTGTTGCATTGAATTCGTTGGAGCCTTACCATCTTTTATCTTCAAAATGTTAGTAAGTCCGATAAGCGACATAAAAGATTCTCTTGATTCGCAAATCACATAAATCGTTTGTTTCATAATTATTCTCCTTTCAAACGAGTATTCGTTCTCATAAGAGGAAATGTTTTATGTGCGAAAAAAAAAGAAGACACCTTGTTTCCAAGGCGCCCTCTTTTTAAAGATTACTCAGTGTTTTTCATGCCAGACTGAATTTTTGCGGTGTTGTACTGCTTAGTGCTTACGCCGAGAATAGCACCCAGCAAAGCATCTACTGCAGAGATCGTACCTACAATCTGCTCGCCATAGGGAAGACCCCAAATGGAAGAGATTGCAGCGTAGAAAGTTGCAATAGCTGGCAGTACAATCAGAGCGATGAACTTAAGAATATCATAAGTCTTATCACTCATCTGAGGAATTTTCATTCTGTTCACTCCTTTTTACGTAGGAAGCTTTTCGGATGGGCAATTTGTTGACTTCCTGCATGATGCGGTCGCCAGAGCCATTACCTCCAAGCTTTTTATAGGGTTTATAAAGATAATCGTTCAGATTTTCATACTCGTCTTGCGTTATATATCTTCTTTCGATATACGACATGCCAAGATATACAATCCTGTCATGGGCAAGGCCAATGAGAAGTTCTGTCTTATCATCTTTTTTGTCTCGTTTTTTCTGAATATAACTCCAGAAACCACTAGACGCTATGACCGAACAAACGATTGTAGCAATCATCTGAAGGTACGGCTCCATACTGCATCATCCCTCTCTTTTGATTTTAAGAGGGCATCTCACTGAGGAGCTTTGCCACGTCTGCCCGCATCTGCTTTTTCGTAGCAGGGTCCGCGGACCGATACGAATCACGAAGGCTGTTCATATGATCTTCAGCAGTCCAGGAATGCCCGCTCTTGGACTCCGTCTCGTGTTTCTCATGCTCTTCGTGCATAGCATCCGTGACAGTCTTGTAATAACAAGCCTCCGCAGAATACTTAGCCGCCTGAGCGAGGTCCTTAATCATGTCGGTAACCTTACCCGCTTCATCAGCATCAAGGTGTTCCATGTCATGAGTGACCTGCTCATACAGAGCGTTTTCAAGACACTCTTTGATTTCCCAAATGGTATCGCTCATGTCAGCACCTCCTTAGCAACGAGGCCGAATATAAAGAGAAGACCCGGCCTGAAGAATCACAGGATTGGTGCCCTTATTGGTGATAGTCACCTTGGGCATACCGCAACGACCACAGCCCTGAACAGGAATCGTTTTGCTGATAGAGTTGACATCGCCCGTAGCAGCGGGAGTGGTAATCATTGTGCCGTAAGGAAGCGCCTCACCATCTACTGCAATAGCCAGCTGAACAGGGCCCGCAACAGAGTTCGTGACATTGCCTGAGAAAGAGACCTCATACGGATTCGCAGTGCAGAGAGTCACGACGGAAGAACCGGTACGGTGGCACTCGCAACGGCCGACTTTGTAAATCTGCTGGTCAAACACAACAGCCTGACCGGGCGCGATCGTCTGAGCGGCCTGATTAGAAAGCAGAATCATGTTTTGTCCTCCTTAAAAAATATAAAGGGAGGGCCATATGCCCCCCCCCCTCTTTGGTTAGCAAGCCTGCTGGCAGCAAGAGCCGCAACCGAACGGATTCGGAACCGGATATGCGGGAACCGGGCACGGACGAATCGCCTGCACCAGATAATCATTCTGGTTGCGCTGAGAAATACCCAGGTTCAGAGCCTGAATCTGAGCACGCTGCTCGGCGATGATGTTGTCCTTCTGCTCCATGCGGTAAGCAACCATCTCATCATGCAGGGCACGGTAGTTGGCGTTATCGTTCTGCATAATCATCTGAGTCTGCTGCTGGATGGCGTTGTTCACGCTGCAGAAACCGGACTGCAGAGCATTCTGAATCTGCATCTGGCCAGTGCGGTTCTCGCAGCAGCAATCGGCCAGCTGACGGGAAAGAGCATTGGTATCCTGCATGTTCGAAATACCCATGTTCTGAATATCGCGCTGCAGGCCAAACGCAGTCTGCATGATATTAGAATTGATGCCGTTCATCTGGTTCAGCTGGTCATAGCCCAGGCTGCAAATACCGTTCTCCAGACCATTCAGCTTGTTGGTGACGGCCATGTTGTCAAAGCCGTTCTGAACGCCGGCGCAAGTGGCGGGCTGGCAACAAGGGTCGGAAGAGCCAAAGTTACCACGGCCAAAACCACCAAACAGAGCGAGCAGGATGATAAACATCCACCAGCCGTTGCCCATGCCAAAACCGTCATTACCAGTCATAGCAGCGAAGTCAGCAGGACCCATAGAATTGGAATTGAACATAGTTTTTCCTCCTTCTAGAAAAATGAAAAAATAGAAAAATATTTACAAAAAATCAAAACAGAAATCACTTTAAAGCCGCGCGTATCTTAAAAGTAAATCCATTTTGAATTTTTGTTTTACCGAATGTGGAAGAACTGTTTAGCTTGCTGAATTGCCTGCTGAGGCGTAATGCCATAAGAACGGCAAATGTTTTCAGCAAGCTGCTGTCCCTTTTGAGCATCTCCACTCTGAATAACACCAATATAGTTTTGAGCCATAGGGTTATTCATAACCTGAGGATTATTCTGAATCATGCTCATAGCGAATTGTATGGGATTCATCATGTTAGATCAACTCCTTCTTAAGAATTCAAAGAACTTTCGATTTTCGAAATTTTGTCCAAAATCGTATTGAGAGTCGTCGTAATGGTCGCAGACTGATTGGCCTGAAAAGCTTTGAGCTGCTCATCAACTACCGTATCAGGAATATACCGAACCTGCTGAAGCTTTCCGTTTTTATCCCACATCTTACCGATGATTGCAGAGTTATCACTCGTAGGAAAGAAGCTTACACTTCCGTCCATAGGTACTTCTCCGGCTTGAATCTCATCAGGACTCTGAATATAACGTCCTCTCAAATTATAATGAGTTTGCTGAGGTGCAAACGGATTACGAGTTTGAGCGGGTGCTGGCGTCTGCATGGGATTAGGATAAGCACTGCTCACCATACCACCCGGATAGCTTGCGTACACGCCGCTTTGCATTTGACCCTGGGGATTCTGTCCGTCATAACCATACATTCCATTCATACAAATCGCTCCTTTGATTTGGGTTTAAACCCATTTTGAAGTGTAAAGGCCTTTGTCCGTTAGGCCAAGCTTCTTACACAGTGCACAAATTTGATCCGCTTCATTCTGAGTAACCATGCTGATGGTAATGGTCTGAAACTTTTCCGGGACCGGTTCGGGCTCTTTTTCGCCGTAACCATGATAGTCATAGTCCATGTCGACATCTTCGGAAATCCCAGGAACTGTTCCGTCAGAAGCATACTGCCACATCACATAGTCACCGGTATATCCGACATATCCACGATAATCAGCAATCCAAAGAGGATAGTCTTTGAGAATCGTTCTGTCGATATAACTGTTGATGTAGTTCGTGTAGCTATACCAGCCGGGGGTATACCCTTTCTGGTCGAGAATATCCATCTCCCGCTTAATAAGATTCGAAACTGTGGTCTTATCAAGCGCGGTAAGACATTTTGCTTCGACGTCAACGAACACAGGATACTCAAAAGCCTTACCAGAAAGTGCATTCAGGAACAGTTCAAGCTCTCGATTCTGTTCATCTTCGTTTTCGGCATAGGTATAGAAGTAAGCACCTACTTTTATACCTTCCGCAGTTGCATTTTTGTAGTTCTCTTCAAACGTCGGGTCGGCATAAGGCCCGTCATCATTCCAAGAACCAACTCGAAGAATCGCAAAATCAATGCCAGAATCTTTTACCTGCCTCCAATCAATGGTGCCCTGATACTTAGAGGCATCGATTCCCTTTGCCTTTACGTCCTTTTGATTGTCCGGTGCCGTGCTCGAGCCATACGTTCCAGCCTGGTTCGCATGCCCGGTGTATGCCGTGGGGTCAAGACCAGAACTTGTTGCCGTAGCCCTAACCTCAAAGTGACAATGTGCAAACGGAGGATTAGCAAGAGCAGCATTACCAGTATTACCCATAATAGCAAGCTGGTCACCTGTTTTTACCTTATCACCGACTTTCACAAGCAGCTGCTTGCAATGACAGAAGTAGAGATAATTGACTGCGTCCGGAGTCTGATTTGCATCAAGCTTGACACAGATGTAATACCCCCATTCCCAGGTAAGATTCGAATGATCCGTAACGATCCGAGCCGTTACAACCGTGCCAGAAATGCTCTTTTTGGTACCATCGGAGTTGTAGTAAGGAGGCATCAAGATTACATTGGAATCAAGTCCCTCTTCATCACTACCGTAATGCCAAATGGTTCCGCCACCACGGGTTTTTCCATAGCAAGAATATCCGTATCGAACTCTGGTTCTTCCTGCAAAAATACCAGTTTGTTCCATTTTGAATCACCTCCTTTATAAAATGTAATGTGGTTTCTCTTCTCCAAAAAACTTCCACCGAATGACGTCGTCGATTACAATGGCAAATGCAGACAAAAGTGTCCATAAAACTGTATATGGCAAACAAATTTGCCCCAAAAAGTTAAATGGAACATTACTGTAGTCCCAAATATCCCATTTGAGCCAAATATTTACAATAAGACCCGTGAGCAGTTCCAAGATAGTTGCTATTCCGGTGGAAATTAAAACCTGATATCGAAACTTAAATTCCCAACTCCAAATCTCATTCAGAAGGCCAACGATTATGAATAGAACACCAGCTAGCAAAAGCATAGTCCAATGGCTATATCCTCTCCAAAGAACTTCGAGTGCGGCATACGTAGCGCCACCAAACCAGAACAGAAATGCATACTTAGAAATCATTGCTTACCAAGCCTTTCAAGCGTATTCTGCATCTCGGTCATAGCAAATGCCAAAAGTGTATTATACTTTTCAAGATACATATCGGTCAGAGTCTGGCCATAAGTCACCGCTTTTACTTCAGGAACAGTCTTAAGCGTTTTAACATATCCGCACAACTGACTGCAATACGTTTTCTCTTTGGTTTTCAAAGAAGAAAGCGTTGAATAGATTATGATAATATCCTCTTTAGAATAAATCTCGCAATCGTATTCTCCGTTATGGTAGATATAAGCAGACATGCCAAGCATAACAGCATTGAACATATCACTTACATCTGTCTGGTCGGCAGGGGTATAAGTGAAATGCTTTTTCGTTCCATCAGAAAGTGTAATATCAGCTCCAGCGTAGACGATTTCGTCTCGAGAAGACTCAAGCTTTGTGATCTTTAAATCGATCTCCTGTTTAAGATCTTCCTCAGTGTGTTTGTGATAATACATACAAGGCTCAATAATATCTTCAGCTGGCTTATGCTCTCGTAAACCTTCTAACCTATCTGAAGTAACGGAGCCGTTCATAATTACTGTTTTCGGTTCGGTTTTTCCGGTGACAACAGTTCCTTCGTAAAGATAACCTTTGGTCAAATCCGGATTCTGGATTTCTTTTTTTGTGATTTCATCGTAAGTTTTCATAGTAAACTCCATTTTGAATTATATCGCATATATAGAGTAAGGGACCGATATACTTTGACTTCCGTCCGCTCTTAAATAGGCTCTTATTTCAATTGTCGTTCCTTTTACGGCTTTTCCTATTCCAACAATTGTACTTCCGCCAACACTGTATTGAGAGTGACTAAATTGATATTTGGCGGTTGAAAATTTTTTGGCATTCGACGCACTTATATCGTGCTGGTTTCCATCATTCCAACTATTACCAGATGTACTGAATACAATAAAATCACAGGATTTTTCAAAAGTATATGACGCGGATCTAGACGTTCCGTTCGTCCCGCTCCAATTTAAAGCTCCGCTCTTTAGAAGTTCAAAATTTCCAGACGCTCTACCAGCGCTCATCAAACCTGGCATATCAGACACCGCCTTTCTTTAAAAACCAAATAACTTCGATATCTGCGGTTGGTTTTTCTTGAACTCTATTGGCAGTAATCACACCTTCACCAAGTGTGCAATTACTGTTATTGATAAGATTCAAAATCTCAAGAAGTTTTTCACGAGTCGCATCATCGCTAACCTGACCGCACCAAGGAGGACTTGCAAACTGAAAATCAGCAGTAACTTTGGGCCCGCCATCTTTTGGAACTAGCGTAACTGTTTGAGAATAAGGTCCGTTTCCGTCCCAAGCATCAAACTTAAAAGTAGCCGAATATTTATACATGACATGCTTTTGAAGATCCTGGATGAGCAAAAGCAGATTTCCTGCTACATCTCCAGAAAGTGTATCTTCCAGAGATTTAAACCATTCATCAAACTGCGCTTCCCATTCTTGAATGAGTGTGTCAATGTTAATGGTTTCAAGAATACCGGTTACAAACGGACAGTCTTCCATGCCAATTCGATTTTCGATGTTTGCATTAGTAATTTGAGATGCACCGACGGCAACGCTCACATAAGCAAGAGGATACTGATGAACTTCTGCGGTATTTGTAAGAGTAGGCTTCTGAGGCTCAGAAGCAGGCGCGCCTTTTATAACTTTTATAGCATTTGCACGAACGGCCAAAGACTCATCTACTTCCAAGACAATCGCATCAATACGAGGCTGTAAAAGATCAGATTCTTCAATGGTAAGCGGATAATCAGCATCATTCTCGGTCCAGGTATGGTTGAACCAAGCGAAACCAGGTTCAACCAAAACTTGCATTCCCGTTCCTTGTTTCACGTTAAGATGCTCTCCAATATGCATGAAAATTCCATCTTTAACCAAAGAATCTACGATTTTGCTGACTTGTCTGGCATAATATTTTCTATCGCCATCTTTTGAATTATAAAAACCATATGTAATAGCCATGGAGAGTTCCTCCTTTCCATTTATTATACAGGAAGCATTCTTTCCGCCAGTTTTAAGTAAAAGTTATTTTCGTTTCCAGGTTCAATCGGGTATGCATCGCCGAAATTATCTTTTTGAAAGTTTTCAGTTTTTACTGAAAACGGCACGCCCTCGTATGCACCATTTTCTATAGCTCGCAAATAAACAGTTCTATTGTTTATTGTCATTGTTCTAGAAACTACAAATTGAGGGGTATTTTCTGAGCCAATAACGGAATTTTCAGTTCTTCCTAAAACAATCCAATAGCGCCATAACTGTGGAGTATTCGGCATATAAGCAGGAATAAATATAACAGGTTTATCGTTTGTTTTTGTGTACGAACGATCGTTTATAAATATATAAGAGCCTGCTTTTCTAGTCAAGCACATCAAAGAATATGCTGGATTCGTGAAAATATCTTCATACGAAGAAAACGTAGGATAGCATTCAATTCCCGTATCGCTTTGACTTCGAATGAACTCAGTGATTTGGGACCGTGCCTGGCATCCAAATTCATTTGCAATTTGTATCACATCACCGAGAAAATAGTCTTTATCGTATTCATATGTTCCGCTTGGATCAACTTCTCCTTCAAAGGATATGGTTGTTTTGTTTTTAGCAAGTTCCTCGTATCCTTTTTGCGAAAGCTGGCTTGTGTATTCCTGGTCACTGATAGTTTGCCCATCGACCATGGTGGAAACACCGGAAGCATCCGTAAAAAGCTCTCTTCGATCAAGACCATTTTGAATTTCTTCTCCAGAGAAAACAGAAACGGTTTTTCTTTCAGATCCTTCCCCTTCTCCGGCAACCAGAGTTACATTTTTCAATGTTTTATCTGACTCTATGTAGTTGCTATTCATGAGGTTATCGAATCCTGGAGAAAATATAACATAAGGGTTCACTTCTTGATTATATGAACGGTCTTCTCCCATGTACAAAGAGAACACGAAATTAATTCCGTCCAAAATAATTTTAAACCCTATATTCTCTGACTTACACAAATCAGAAATTGCATCATATAAGTTTTCTCCAAAATACTGAGCATCAACGCTAAGCGATGTTATTCTCTCATCTGAAGATTCTTTAAACACGAAATTTGAAATTTTTCTGGAAGCATCCGACGGGGAAATAACATTTTCGTCTAAGAGTTTTTTTATTCCTTGCTGGAATGAACCAGAAAGAACCGTCCGATTCCAAATGATTCGCCTTTCAAGAATTGACTCCAGTGAACGTCCTGTTATTTTTAAATGGGCTCCCTCTTCGGTATCGGTTTCTATTTCAGTATCCTCAACAACCATAACATGTTCAGAATCTCTCAAATATAAATAATAGCCTTGAGGGAGCATAGTCAGAACTTTCTCATTTGCTGGCATGTAGAGTTCAAAATCTCCGCACTCATAATACCTGTCTGTCCATATGAGCGATTCGAAAATGTCAAGAGTCTCAGAACTATCAAAGTTCTTATCGAGAATCAAAAGTTCCATTCTTAAACACCTTCATATAACGTTTTGTATTCGATTTTAAATTCCAAATTCTCCGCGCCATATTCGCAAATATAGGCAAATCGATTATCGCCCTTAGCTAATTGAAACCAGTCAGTATTTTTATCAAGGGCATTTAGGATGTTTGTAACAACACCATCTCGCAAAAGTGTTATATACTTCTCACCTTTTACGGTGGATATCGTAATTTCATCACCGGCGATGATTCCCTGACCGGTTATGGTTTTTAGTTTTTCGGTATCGATTTTCATAGATTCTCGAGTACCGGTATTGTAAATTGTAATTTGGCGAACTTCGCCAAGAGCATGCATACGAATGATGAAGCCTGTTTCGGCATCGCCATCATAGGTCACAATTTCTTCTTGACGAAGTTCAATGATACCAAATTCAAGTAAGGGTTCTTCCAAACTTTCGTTTGAAAATGGAAACTCAAATGCGGGTTCTGTTCCGAAGAACGTAACGATATTAGTTTCGCCGCCTCGCATATTCGTAAAATATGGATTCGCACAAACTACTGAAATTTGTGTTTCTTCCTGCTTTGAAAAAATGTTGGGCTCATTGCTTTCAACAAACCCAACGATTTTTCCAATACGATTATCTGTTTCAATTACAATCGTAACTGGTTTTTTTACTGGAAAATACTTATATGTCAATTGACGAGCATCTTCAACACTAGGATTTCCCAGTAAAATAAGTTCAAACACAATATTTCTAGTTCCAACTCGAGCGGAATTATATCGACTACCATCACCAGATGAAATTTTAGTCATATTAATATCCGCTTTTACCGGACCTATCCCAGTAATATCTTTTACGGCGATACCCGTTTTCCAAGGATTCTTAAGTTCAAGGGTGATTGATTCGCTGAGATAATTCGTGATTGTAGCACTTTTAATCATTTCGAAGATACAACCCCCTTAATCATAGAAAATTGGTTCTTGGTATCTCTGTAAATCTCAGAACGAGACAAAGCCTTCGGGGAATAGTTATTCTGAGTAAAGTTAAAGCTCTGAACAGAACTCTGATTTGTCTGAGAATCAGCACCTCTTACATCTCCATTTTGACGAGAAGCAAATCCATAGAATGCAGAAGAAGCATTTTGTACTGCCGGAGAAATTGAGAAGTTTCTTTTTGCAGAAAATTCAGAATTAATCATAGCCGCTTTCTTCTTCACATCGCTCAAATCTACAACAGGACGAATGGAAGGCTCAATCTCAGAAGTAGAAGCAAGAACGTTGCTAGCTCTAGTAATTGCTTCATTCAAAGATTCGACTGCACTATCTCCGAGCTTATATGCGGTAGACTTTACAGTTGTAAACATAGACTTAAAGCCATTCACAAATCCTTGTCCGCCCCAAATGCCACTTTGCTCTGTCTTTTTAGAAGGAGAATGAGCGTCTAGGGCTTTGTTTACAGCGTTCACGGCCTGCTGAGCCATCTGAGAGGCTGCTTCAGCTGCTTTTGCGGCATACTCATTAAGACCAGCTACGAATCCTGCACCAGCATTTTGGCCAGCAATCTTAAACGATACACTAAGCCCCTGCAGCTGAGAAACAGCCGAGGTTCCAATCATTCTCGCGGCATTCGAAGCACTCGGAGCCTGAGAAGTGAGACCCAGAGAGATTTGCATTCCGAATTGCATACCAGCTTGCATGAATCTTGGATTCTGAGCAGTAAAGGTGGTAATGAGAACGGTGCAAAGTTGCATAGCTGTCATCTGGAAGTTCGGGATGATGGAATTGATTCCAGAAGTGAAGCTCGTAGAGATTGCCGTGACAGCTGTCGTCGAGAAATTCGAAAACGCTTGCTCGATACCAGACATGAACGACATGTCAATAGAGGAAAGATTCGAAAGCGCCCGAGAGAAAAGGTCGACGTTTTGTGCAATGGATGCAAAGGAACCGGCAGAAAGAGTATTCGTAAGAATTACAAACGAATTAACGATATAATCGCTTATACCGGAGTTTGCAAACGCATTTACGCCATCTGCTAAGGTTTCGAGCTGCGGCCCCACATTCGAAACGTCAATTCCGCTCCACTTTCTTACCGAGTCTGCAAGATTCGAAAGAGGGCCTGTAATTTGACCGACGGACCATCCGCCTACGAATGCAAAGCTGAATGCTTTCACACCATCCGCAAGGTTCGTCAAATCCTCTTTTAACGTAGCTGGAACGCTTACATCTTTCCACTTTACAACCGCATCAGCCAGATTAATAAGAGGCTGACGAATTGCGTCGATTGAGAATCCACCCATAAATGCAAAAGTGAAAGCTTTTACGCCGTCAGCAAGGCTCTCAAGCTGTTCTCCAAGATTCTCTGGAATCGTTATACCACTCCATTTTGAAATGGAAGTAGAAAGCTCTCCCAAAGGAGCCGCTACTTTTGCCAAGCTATCCGCGCCCCAACCGGCGAACAGGAATGCATTCACGCCAGAAGCAAGAGAGGTCATCTGTGCCCCGATTCCTTCCGGAACACTAACGTCAGCCCATTTCTTTACAGAATCTGCCATTTCACCAAGAGGAACAGCGACCGTCGCTACGCTGTTTGCGCCCCAACCGGCGAACAGGAACTCGTTTACGCCATCTGCGAGGGAACTCAAACTCGTTCCGATATCGGAAGGAACACTCACGCCAATCCATTTTTTCATGGATTCTGCTAAATCACCGATAGGAAGTGCTATAGTGGAAAGCGCATCCGCGCCCCAACCACCGAACATGAATGCATTCACGCCAGAAGCAAGAGACTGAAGTTGCAAACTTATGTCTTCAGGAACTTTCACACCGGCCCATTTTTTTATAGAATCAGCCAAGCCACTAAGAGGTTCAACCATGGCTCCGATAGACAAAGCGCCGAGACCCGAAAACGTATTGGCCAAACCGCCAAGTGCCGTTGCACTTAACGCACCGCCCATTGCGGCGAGGCCGTTTTTAATATCTGGCCAAGACATAGAACCAAACTTTTCAAGGGCACTCGCTAATTCATCGAGTCCTTGAACGGCCAAAAGAATCGTTCCAGCGCCAACTAGTCCAGAAAGTCCTGCTAAAGAGCCAAGAGCACCGGTCACAACGGAGATCTCGGCTAGAGCACCACCCATCGCAATGAGGCCGTTTTGAATGTCAGGCCACGGCATGGAGCCCATTTTCTCAAGGTTTTCTGCAATGGCGTAAAGAGACTGAGAAGCAATGAGAATGGCTCCGCCACCGAGCAAAGCTCCAAATCCTCCGAAATAGCTAAGAGCGCTCAAAGAAACGGTGAATTCGAAAAGAACTGCAGCCATCCCTTCGAGACCTTGCTGTAAGGTATCCCAAGGCATGGAGCCCATTTTCTCAAGGTTTTCTGCAATAGCATAAAGAGACTGAGATCCGTTTAAAAGTCCAACAGAACCCAGAATCGAACCAAAGCCGCCAACCTTGCTTAAGACACTAAGCGATACAGTGAATTCTCCGAGAGCAACACCCATCGAAGTAAGACCGCGCTGTATCGTATCCCAAGACATGGAGCCGAGAGCTTCTAAGTTTTCCGCTATGGCATAAAGAGATTGAGAAGCAATCAGAATTCCGGTGGCGCCCAAGAGAGAGCCCATTCCGCCAAACTTTCCAAGAATAGCCATAGAAGCGCTAAATTCACCAAGAGCTCCACCCATGGCAACAAGACCTCTCTGAATCTCACTCCAAGAGAGTTTGCTCAAAGGAATAATGGCTTCAGAAAGCTTTTCACAAGCTACACTCAACACCAAGATAGCCACACTAGAACGAAGATTCACTTGAGACTTACGGCTGAGAAGATTCATCGCAAGTGCAAGTTCTGCTAAGAGAGCACCTACTCCGGCGACGCCAGTAAGAAGCTGACCAAAATTTAAATCAGCAATCTTCGTTACAGCATCAGCCAAAATATCAACACCCTTAGCCATGGCAATCATAGTTAAAGCAGCGTTAATGGCCCCTTTGGTTTTAAAATCCTTAAGAATTTTCGTTAAAGATTTAAAACTGCTATTCAAGAATGACATCAGAATTCGAATAGCAACCAAAGAGCCAACAACCGCTTCAGGCTTAATTCCGGAGATGGTTTTTATCGAAGAAGCCAAAAGTGCCACGGCACCAGCAATGACAGCCAACGACGTAACTCGAATTCCCTCTTGGAAAGACACAAGAGCACCGTGAACGTCGGAAAGAATTTGTGTAAAAGTGGTACTTCCTTCCTGCGCACCCTTGAAGATATCGCTGAAATCCAAAGCTTCTTTTACTTTATCTGTGAACTCAGAAAAAGTAGTGGCGATAGAACCGAGGCTACTTGCGGTAAAAATGGATGCAATATCACCCAAAGTTAAATTATTGAAGAGCCACCCAAGCACCTTCTTTGTGACATCAAAAATACCACCGAATATATCGGACACAAGAGACCCGAACGTTTTTATAGCACTTCCAAGTGTTGAAAAACCACCGATTACTTTCCGAATAGCACCGAAAGCCCCATCGAGAACATAAATAATTGTATCACTGATGATGCTAAAAGGGTTTGAAGTATCAACAGTTTCGTTTAAGGAAGTAACCCATTCGCCGATAGCACCAGTTGCACTTAAAAGTTTACTGGCAAGATCAGCGACATCATCTCCGAAAGAAGAAATTCCTTTCCAAACAGACGAAACGAGTTTTCCAAAAAGGTCGATTACGGAAAAAACTCCTTCAAACGTACTCTTGAGATTCTTTGCATTTTCTTCGCCTAAGGAGAGATTCGTAAAGAACTCTTTGAAAGAAACGGTTGCCTGATAGAGCTCTTCGGGCTTGAGAGCTTCAAAAACAGAATCAAATGCTTCTTTCACAGGCCTAACGACTTCCAGAAGAACTCTGAAAGCCTGACTTAAACCTTCGATGATGTTTTCGCGGCCAGAAGCGCGACTCATTTTAGAAACGAAATCATCAAGATTTACGCTTCCATTTTGAATGTTTTCATTGAGCTCATTCAAAGACTGGACATGCTGGTCTGTATAGCCAGCAGCTTCCAACTCTTCGGTGGACATTTCGTTAAGACGCTTTGTATAGTCTGCAACCGACGCTTTTAAGATGTCAGTAGTCATCCAACCTTCTCTCAAAGAAGCATCAAACGAGCCATTCTTTTTGATGAGAGAATCAATTGTCTCTTCTGCAACTCCGTATTCGGAAGAAACGCTTCGAATAGACTCAATGAAATCGTCCTGATTCGAAATTCCTTCGTTCAAGAACTGCTTCCAACCAGACATGAGCCCGCCGCGAAGAAGATCATTTCTTGCGTCGGAAGTTTTCGAAATGAAATCACCGAAAACATTGGAAATGTTTGTAAAAAGAGACCGAGCTTCTGTGAAATCGCCAACAATAATCTCCCAAGTTTCTGTCCAGCCGGAACTCACAGATTCTTTCATCGTATCCATGAGCTGCGTAAGAGTTTTAACCTGGGTAGCTGCTTCATTTGCTGTTTTTGCTTGCGCCTGAATCGCTTTCACTTGCTCCTCATTAAAGCCCATCGCAGCAAGTTCAGCATCGGTCATATCGCCTGTGAACTGCCGCAAAGTATTCAGAAGAACTTCGGAGGTAAGCCAAGTCTGCTGACCGCCAGTAGTGCTAATGGATTCTCGGAAGGATTTTGACTGATCAACCACAATGCCCATGGTTTCGGCAGTCTGCATAAGAGCATCCTGGAAGACTTTACCGCCCATGCCCGCATTTACAACAGAGTTCCAGTCCTGAAGACTCACTCGTCCTGCCGCAAGAGCCTGAGAAAGCTGATACATGGCAGTTGATGCCTGCTGAGAGGTAGAACCAGACATAGCCGCGAGGTTTGCAATACCTTTAATTGCTTCCGTAGAAGTTTTCAAGTTAACACCAGCAGCGGTAAACGTGCCAATATTACGAGTCATTTCCGTAAAATTGTAAATCGTCTTATCGGCATAGGTGTTAAGCTCGTCAAGGGCTGCATTAACTTGCTCTAGGGTCGTTCCCTGCGCAGAAGTATTAGCAAGGATTGTCTGAATTGCACCAATCTGGGTTTCGTACTCTCTGAAACCAGACATGATAGGAGCCAAAGACAGCTCGTTCACCAAATTCTTGGCTGTATTTAAGACCTGATTTGTAATATTCTGAAGAGCTGTTACGCCTACGATACCAAGTGTAGAGAATCGTTTAGAAACGATGTCTATTCCAGAAGCTAGTCCAGAAAGATCAATCCCTTTAGAAGCTTTATTCAGCTCATTAAAACTTTTAGAGGCTCCATTAAAGTTAAAACTTTGCTTCAACTTATCAAGAGTGCTCATTGTCTCTTTGGCATTGGATTCAAACTGCTTATTTTCAAAGCCCATTTGAACAACGCGTTCTTCAACGGATTTGCTCACGCACTTGTTACCTCCTTCCACGCAGAATCAGCGAGCTCGTCAAATACAGGTTGAAGAGCTGGGTTGATGTAATCTCGTCCCTGTACGTATCCTCCAGTTCCAGTTCCGTGACCGTATTGAAGGATGATAGCGATGGGAACGCCGTCAACAATGTTTGAATTTTTCCAATAAATTTTGTATCCAGATCCTGTTTCTACTATCTCATAGCTCCAAGACTCCGCGGTGAGTCCCGTATCAACCGGTGTATTTTTGCTAAGTGCTTCAACACCTTTTGCGCCGTACTTATTGAGAATAGCACAAATCTGCATTTTGGAAGCCTTCTTTAAAAAAGCTTCCGTTTTTGCAAAAGATCCTTTCACCTTGACAGTTATCATTTTGACGAATTACCCCCTAGAGTGTAGCGCTTTTTTACGTTTCTCATTAAGAGCACGTCGAGAAGACAAGAACTCCTCTCGATTTCTCTTTTTAGGAGGAGCATCTTTTGCATTGAACACTTGAATCAGTGTCATAAGACGATTCAAATGCCATTTTTCGAATTCTACTGGTATGTTTAATTTACACATATAGTAGTAAATCTCTTCACTTGTAACAGGCTTATTCGGCCCATAAGCTTTGCTCTCTTTATCAGAGAACCAAGTAGCGGTCATACTTTTGTTAATGTAGTTTGAAACCGCTTCAAGCAAAGATTCATCTTCGTAAATGGCTCTATATACCAATGGGTCTACGTTCTTTGGCTGAATGGTCATGCATCGAACGTAGTCAACCAATTCTTTTCTGTCCAAAGAAGCTTTGGAATTCAAAAATGGTTTTTCCCATATACTTTCCCATTTAGAAAGGGAGATTAAAGAATGCTCCAGTATGAGAGTTGTTTTAGGAGACTCAATGAACTCCCATGTTTCTTCATCAAACCATTCTTTTGATGGAACTGTTATTTTGAGCACCTCTAATCCCCCTTTCGTATTTTAGTTTTTCTTAGACGACTTCAACACTAGGAGCTGCTTTTACAACGCCAGTGGTTTCAACTTTCTTTTCCTCGGGAAGAATTCCTTTAATGAATGCAGAAGACATGGTTCCGTCATCCTGTACAAGGCTCATGAAGAACTCGTCATAAGCCGGAGACTGCTCAAATGCACGATAAATCTCTTCGGATTTCTCAAATCGCTTACCATCGGCGTGTTTAATGCCATAGGACTTCAAAAGAATCGTTTTGAATGCCTGCATAAGAGCCGGAACATCGTTCTTGTCCTTAATGAGATTAAACGTATTCTCCATTCCGCCGGGAAGCATTGCATCCATTTCAATCAGCTCAGAACGGGTCAGATTGAAGTAAAAGTTTTCCGTATGGGTTTCACCGTTATAGTCGGTATAGGTAATAGGCTGAATCAGCATTGTAAAAACTCCTTTCAAATCTAAGAATTACTCCATTTTGAATTTTAGCCTTCAGCAAACATAGCCTTCACTTCGTCCGGCATCGGGAGAGTCGGCGTACCAGCACTATCGTCGCCATAAAGTTTTTTCTCAAACTCCTGAAGCTTAGTGGGATCAACCAGAGTCGAGTTAACAACCAGATGAGCAGTAGGCTTGAAACCGGTAACGTTTACAGGCGTAGTAGTCACTTCCCAGCTGAAGGTAACAGCTTCCGGAGAATCGTTCACGGTATCGCGGCTCTTTTCACTCGGAGACGCTTTTGCGCCATAAACCAGGTGAATTTTATAGCCAAAGTCAGTGCCCTTGGTATCGTTACCAACGAGAGTACGATAAGCAAAGCCAAACATCTTGCGGTTCTGCATGCCGATAGTGACACCCTGCGCCAGCTCGGCACTGCCATCGCACTCCTCGAACTCAGGGGGATAGGTAAAAGCTTCGATGGTAGCACCAAAATCCTCGGCAGAATACAGATCCAGATACTTGATGTTGTCAGCATACTGAGGATTGGATTCGGCGCCGGAAGGAGATTCGTTTACCTTCGTCAGGCCGCTCCAGGCAACGCCAGTGCCGTATTTATTCTGATCAGTGTCGTAAACAAACACAACACCGCGATCAACACCGGTTTCGTAAATTCGTTCACCGGTCTGGTCCCATTTCAGTTTCATGGGATTTCCTCCTTAATAAAAAATATTGAATACCCAATGATGCAGATTGTCTTTCGCATAGTGACGATCAAATCCGCACATGGGTAAAGAATCGAGTTTTTCGACAAATTCACTATCCGGATTCGGGTCAATAAGGGTGACCATATATTCCGGATTTCTTTTGTACGGCTTGTTATTAGCGTGCTGATGATTAATATCATCCAGCTCATATCGAATGGCCGGATACTTCATCTTAACATTTTCAGGAGGGTCAAAGTAAACGTTCCGGCTCCCTAAAATCGTCTCAAATAGCCTTTGAAGTTTGAGCCGACGCTCCATTGTACACACCCCCTAAAGTAAGAATAAGTCTTGGATATCTTACTTCAACGCTAGTAACTTTCCATCTTGTCCCCATGAACGTAACATAAGCGATCATAGAGAAATTTTCACGAGCGTAAGGGTCGGAGATAATGCTTATTTGATTTGAAAGAACGACGTTATCGTTAACTCCTTCTCCGGTCTCTGCTCGCTTTGTGTTTTTCAAAATATCACCGAGATACTTTTTTGTCACAAATTTGTTTTTGTAGATTCCAGAGCCTTCGGGTTCTTCGACGCTCGTGGAAAAGCCAATCGTTCCACAAAATTTAGGCATTATCTCACCACCTTACTCCATTTTGAATTTACTCGGAGTCCGCCTTGGACTTGAGCTCCTTCGAAGCGCTCGTGCCGCTGCCGATAGCAGTAGCAATAGTGACCTTCACTTCGGTTCCCTCGTCTTTAAAGAACAGCGGGAAGTAGTAAGAGTCAGTATCGAAAATCAGAGCCAAGCCCTTCTTGAGAAGGTCCATAAGCTCGGCGCGAGTCACAGCGTTTTTGTGCTCCTTATCGTAGTAAAGGATACTGTCACTGTGCGCATACAGAATGACCTTGCAGATGTTGAGGTCCTTGGAATCCGCATAGATAGCGTCATGCTTAACCATTTTGCATTACCTCCTATTCTTAGCCGGCATTACGCTCGAGCTCAACTGCAATAGCAGAGAACGGCAGAGTCAGAGCACCAGAGCAACGAGTCTCAATCAGGTACTTCTGAGCGTTGTAGTCGATATCGAAGTCGTCGAACATCGTGACGGCACCACCCTTGTCAGCACCAACGTTGTAGTCCTTCAGATTCAGAATCAGGCCCCACAGCTCATGGGTCTTGCCATTCACTTCACGAGTCAGACCCTCCATGACAGGAACCGTGACGATTCGAGAAACACGCAGCTTCTTAGCCAGCTGAGCTTCATCAGCATAAATATCACGGCCGGTGGAGTCGGTCATCAGCAGGCAATCGGTAAGAATATCCTCGGTGGTGAACAGGATGGGATTACCAGAGCCCTTATAGTCCTTACGAGCCTTGATAGCAGTGCGGATGAAAGCACGAGCCTTGTCGTCATCGGTAGCCTGCTGAGCAACCGTGAACACGGCTTTGACAGTGAACAGATCTTCATCGGTCCAGACAGGGCGAATGCTCAGTTCGTTAATCTTGTCGTCAGAAGAAGCCAGACGACCGTCACCAACCAGGAAAGCGCGAGCCAGTTCCTCGTTCAGCATCATGCGCATCTCGGAACGCAGCATGCTCACGACGTCGAAATCCGCATCAATCAGATCGTCACGGTCCATCTTCTGCTTCTTGTAAACGGTCGCTGGGTTGGTGGTACGCTTCAGCAGAGCGAAGACCTGCTCTTTCTTGAACTTGCCCTTGATGTAACCCTTAGCACGAGCATCATCCTCGGTCAGGTCAGCAAAGATAGACTTGATGCGGGCAAAAGCGGTATGATGAACACCGCTCATAACCACAGACACCCAGTCCATGTCACGGGTAATCGTAACGGGAGCAGCGGTGACATTCTTGTTATCCGGGAACAGAATTTCCAGGTCCTCGATGCCATGCTCGATAGCAGAAGCTCGCAGGCTACCAAGACGCTTAGCATCTTTCAGAGTAGCTTCCAGAACTTCAGAATGAACGAGAGTCTCATCATCCTTCTTGGTAGTTTTGTCAAATACGTTGTGCTTCACAGTGTTTTCCTCCATATCGTCAGACTGTTCAGTATCTTCGGTGCCGCTGCCTTCTTTATCAGACAAAGCCTGTCCAATAAGGGCGTATACGACCGTCTTTTGTTCTTCGTTTAAAGTATCGAAGACGTCTTTGACAGTTTTTTCCTTCTTGCTGTCTTCAGCCACGGGTTCTTCCTCCTTCGGCTTGTCTTCAGTTTTCATACCGTCTTCAGCATGATTGAGCACCAGAGGGTCGTTGAAATAAGCAATAACTTCCTGATTCTCAGGGTCATCGCTGTGATTGACAACTTCCTCGATGAATGCTTCCGGGTTGGCCCCGGCAATAACAAGACTTACTTCTCGAATTGCGCCATGGATAACATCAGAACCATTCTTCTTGATTTGATTGGCGCAAATAGACATAGATGTAAGATCACCAGACTGAACCAGAATCTTGGCAATCTTACCGTTTTTCGTGTCGTTCAATTTACCATAGGCATAGACGCCCTCTTTTCGATTCTGCAAAAGAGCATGACCGAGAATGTTATCCAGATTCTCATGGTCATGGTTGTAAACGATCGGAACAACTTTTCCGTCGCTTCCAGAAAAAGCGCCCTGCCGAATGGTGAGACCATCAGAGCACCGGCAATCGTTTTTGGTTGCCCAGCCCTTAAAGTCCCAATCTTTCGTGTAATCAGTTTCCATTTTGACTAATTTATTCCTCCTCCTTCAAAGATTTTTCACCCTGAGCTTTTAGCTTTGAAAGCTCCTCGGTTTCACTAACCGGTTGTTTATTCTCAGTCGGTTCGCTAAGGTTTTTATTTCTAAGCTCGTCAGCAGAGGGGTCAGTGGAAGGTTTCATACCAATGATTTGCCGAATTTCGTTGGATGTCATGATCTCGTTTCGAGTCATCTTATCTGCAATTTCGGCAATATGAGAAACAGGAACCAGTTTAAACGGGTCTTTGAAGAACATGATAGATTGACGCTGCGACCTAGCGGTCTTCGTTAAAAACTTTCGTTTCATCTCATCAACGATAGCTGAGATGATTGGCTCCACGGTTCGACTATTGTAATTCAGCATGGTTTCTTCGTTTGCTGTTCCGTCCATAACAGCTGTAGTGATGCCAAGCTGACTATTGACCATATTGGTCAAATACTCAATCTGTTTGAGAAGATTGTTTTCGAGAGACCGATTGAGCTGAGTCACATGCTCTGTTCCATCGATATATGCGATGCCATATCTGGAACCGCTTAGCTGGTCTTCGATTTGCTGCCGTCTTTGCTCAGCCTGACGCATCTTAAGCTCAGACTTAACTGAATACGGAAGCTGAATAATCAAATCCAATTTTCCAGAACTCGATTCTTCATCAACTCTATCCAGCAAAGCTAGTTTTCGAACCAAACGCTGAACAGTGGAGTTCGGTTCGTTCATTACAGCATAAAGAGGATTCTCAACGATTGCAACAGCTTTCTTCGGATAGACAATCTCTTCGGGTTCTCCGGTGTATTCGTTATAGACTCTTACTCTAACTCTATCGGGAAGCCAATCTATGACTTTCCCGGTTCGCATTGAGTAAATGTCAAACGAATTACTTTCAAACACATCCGCAGACGTTTCGATGGGGCAAATTGCGACACATCCTTCATCCAGCATAGAGATAACAACGTCCTGCATGAATGCTCGAGGAGTCTGATCCAGATTTGCAGAAACCGTTAAACACTGATTGAGCCCGCTGTCAAGTGTTTCAATGTAGCGATTGTTCTCATCAAGTTTAACATGTTGAACTGAAATGCAGGACACATCTAAAGCAATTCGGTTAAGAATCGAATTTACTGTGGTTTTTTCCGCGCCTCTAGTAAATCTTGGACGGTCGGGGCGAGAACTATACCCGCCTGCGTAATATTGCTGCGTAGGTTCTCTGCTCCTAAAAGCGTTCCAAGCTTTTCGTAGTCTAGAGGTAATCGTAAACTCCATTTTGACAAAATCACCTCTCTTATTCTACATCATCCGCTCTTCGCTTTTCGTTATCGATAGAAATGTCAACATACATTTTTCCAGTTTCGGAATCTTTATTCGGAATTGCCGACACCGTTGAATACTTCTTTTGTAGTTTTTCTAAAAGTTTGTCCACTTTTTTACCATATTTCTCTGCATTTTTTCTAAGCCTTGGATTATCGATATATACCGATGAAATACCATCCATACCAGAAACAGAATAAGTATGAGAAGACGTGAAATCAAGATACTTAGCAGTTGCTTTTCCGGCTTTTCTTATGGCTTTCTCAATCTTGTTCATATCTTTATTTATTCGTTTCTTTCCCGCTGTGGTAAGCGTTCCATCTTCGTTTTGGAAACGCCTGACACCCCACTTCTGACCTTTTATGCCATGATGATAAATGATTTCAGACACAAAGTCACCTCCTCATTCAAATGCTTCTTTATTTAGCTTATAGGCAACGAAAGCATCCATCATAGCCGATACGGCGTCGATTTTTGCTTCATAGCGCTTCTTAAGCAACTTTCTGTTACCGTTCGTGTCTTCCATCACGATACAGTTACCCATTGTGAATGTCATGAGCTGCTCATCGAACAGAAGCATTTTCTCCTCTGCAAGTTTTTTAAGCTCGCCAAGAGGAACCGATTCAGTCTTTGCGCCCTGAATAACTTTCACAACACCGAATTCACCATTCTCTTTGCTCCACCTATCTACGAATTCCTTGGCATTATAAGGGTCATAACCGAAACAGCAGACATCATACTCTCTTTCGATAATATGATTGTCTAAGTCTTCATATACTGCCTCCAAATCGAGAACAGTTCCTTCCATGACGATTAAGCTCCCCTCGTTCATGAACTCTTCATATTTGAGTCTCATAGCCATGGGTAGTTTATTCAAAGTCAAAGAAGAAATATAGTTTCGAGTTTTAACGCCAAACGAACCATCCTTTAATGGGAACAAGAATGTGAATGCGCAGAAGTCGTCGCCCTGAGAAAGGTCGGCTCCAAGAGCGCAAGGCATACCCCAGAAATCACGTTTGCGATGGCAAAGCGTTTCCTCGTACGTAAAATAATACGTATAGCCTTCCATCGGAATGCCGAAACGTTTTGCAAGGGTATCATTTCTTGTGGCAGGAGCGTTCTCGGCACGTTCGACCTCTGTCTGATAGGTTTCGTAGCTGACTGTCTTTCCGAGATTCGGATTGGCCTTCAGCCACATATCAGGGTTGCCAACTTCGTCTATGGAGTCAAGCTTGTACCACCAAATCGAAACATGAGGGTTTCGGTATTCTCCTTTGAGAATGCTCATTAACTCCATTTTGATTGTATCGCCGCTACCATTTCGGACAGTACCTTCCGAGCTAGTAGCGATAATCAACCAATCATCAACTTTGGAAGCACTCTGCTCAAGAGGAGTCATGACATCCTCTTTTACATCACCAGAAAGCCATTCGTCAATCGTGGCAATCTTACAGCGAAGACCCTGAAGCTTGTCGATTTTCATCGGGCGAACTTCCAAAAGGGAATTCGTAAGAAAGTCTTCAATTCCCTTTTTGGTGGCAGCCAGTTTTGGTCTTAAAAGCCTCGAGCCGGTTGTGTTCTGTAAAGAACCCTGAGTCATAAACTTAAAGACCGGCCCTCTAGCTCGAGTAAGTGCTGTCGCTATCGGAGACATGACCTCTTCGGCTTGGCGCATAGTAGGGGCGGTGGTTACCTGATGGGTTGTAGACGTATCTACGACAAGATAATATGCCTGTATAGCAGAAGCGTACATGGATTTTGCAGCGCCTCGTCCAACAATCAAGTATTGCTTGTTGATAAGACGTTTCTTAATCCGTTTTCTTACGTATCGTCCACCATGACCGTTCTCGTATGGTTGATACACACTTTTGTCTTCGAAGTAGTACCAGCCAAATACCTGCTCGCCCCAAAGTTTGAACGTATCGAGAAGGTGCAAGTCTGAACCGTCAGTCAGAGTTAGTTCATTCTCGCAATATTCAATCCATCCCTCTACGACTTGGTCATCGTAGTATACACCTGGGTTATCGATAAGGTCGTCTATCCGGTTCATTTCCATGGAAACTTCCCGGCAGACCGGAATATCACCTCTAATTACGGCGTCTCTAAATTCACCGTAGTATTTCGGAACGGCCGTATTTGAGAGAGCCATAAATCAAACCCCAATCGATTACTTTTTCTTGTTAGGATTGGCTGCAATGTAAGCAGCAGCCTCTGCAGGATTAAACTGCTTGGTCATAGCCACCTTTACACCGTAAGCCAAAGCACCTGCTGCCGCAGCACTGAGAACTTTCTTTCCAGCGGAGCTCAAAATTTCTTTTGTGGCTTTCTTTCCTGGAGAAATATCCTCTTCCGTTAAGCTTTTAAGCTCACGTTCCATTTTAAGACGCTTAATCTTTTCTTCCAATTCTGAATCAGACAAGGTTCTGCGATTTTTGACATCCTGTTTCCGAGATTCCTTAACTTCAGAATCTGCATCTTCTGCATATCGCTTCTTACCGGCAGGGGTTAAAGACCCGTCTTCGTTCTGATAGCGTCTTACGCCCCACTTCATGCCTTTGATGCCATGATGGTAAATAATTTCCTCTTGCAAAAATATCGCCTCCTCAACTACCGGTTTCAACTTGCGCGTTTAAGCGCCATTCGTATTCTTTTGCTTGGTTTTCCATAGAAGTCAACGTGAAAGAATTGGAAGGAGGATCGAAAAGCAACCTTACTTTTAGACTCATGTAAGATTTTACAGCCTGAAGATTGGCTCCATCCGGAATATAATCAGACCACTGCTCTGCAAGACCCGTTATGGAAAATCCTTCTTTTGGGCCAATACCAAGCTGGCTCAAAGTAAAAAACACAGAGTTAATAGCCTCAATAATCTGAGTATCATACTCCGTGTATTCTTCCATGATTCCAATTGACTTTTTCACAGATGTTAATATGCTACTGTCCATTGCTCCTCCTTTCTCAATGTTTCCACGGACAAGTATCATTCTTATATCGAACAATTGGGTCTAATACAAGAAGTTCTTTACCCCCATAGTGAATTGCTCTGTGAGTTTTCGACGTGGTTGTAATCAGATAGTTCGGATTCAAAAGGAAATCAGTGTTGTTCTTTATGTCTTCGATTCGAATCGGATTCATATGATGAATCGTGATGGGAACTCCTTCTGGAATTTCTCGTCCTTCAATCGCAAGATCGCATCCGAGGTCTCTTGTGATTACGTTGTCTCGAACTTGAAGCCATTCTTCGGATTTATAGAACATCTGATTAAATATCCTATCGAACCCAAACGTTTCCTGACCAACTCTTCCATGTTCTCTTAGGTATTCATAGCGTTCTTCAAAAGTTTTGAGCTGGATTAAATCATTGTAAGTACGAATCATCGAACTCTTCCTCCGAAGCGCCTTTATACCTCTTCATAGCCTCAACCGCTTCACGAATTGTCGCTTCAGTCTGCTCAGCAGTTTGATACGATTTGGTTTTTGCCTTGGCAAGATTGATTTGCTCTTGCAGAAGAGTCTTTTCGAGTCTTGCTTTTGCTGTTCCAAGTTTCAGGTAATGAGTGATAACCTGACTAGAAGCCGTTCCATCTCGTAATTGCTGCTCGGCAAGATTGCTTGCCAGATTTATCATTTCGTTTTCTCTGGTGTCAGGGTCCATAGCAGGTCTTGTGCGCCGTTTGGAACCTGTTTTACTGAGGTTTGCATCCTTTTTCAATTCTTGAAGCCTCCTTTCTTGTGAGTTTTATGCCAGTTTCCTCGAGATTTGCGAGGGTTTTTCCATCCGACTTTAGAGGTTATGAAGGAAGTGAAAGGAGAAATCTTAGCACTGAAAGGAGCAAAATCGTGCTTAGGGAGGTATCTGAGTGTCGCTCAAGAAAAACCCTCGCAAATCTCGAGGAACAAAGACATTTTTCGAAAAAATCCCGCCGGGGAATTTTTTAAGAGGGGCGCGATGCAAGAG
>OGPS01000240.1_pt1 | contig 56190 bp, 56 predicted proteins | sample 1552931 | NCBI WGS metagenome assembly OGPS01 (sample SAMEA2580252, study PRJEB22360) | human gut metagenome | biome: human gut; feature: human-associated habitat; material: faeces | place: Denmark | collected 2008/2010 | reverse complement strand
ACAAATTTTGCTTGACAGGCGCAAGCCTGCCTGCACTCAATTTATACAATCTGACGAAAAATCTGACTGCACAATCGCACGACAATAATTATGTGGTATTGCCTATATTTTAACCGTGAACATAAGCATATTGGTGTTTTGTTTATCTGTGGTGTCGGTGTGGGATTCTGAGACGGTTGCAGATACATTTTCAGCGGTTATCGAGCCTTTGTGGAGTTCGGCTATTGCCTGAGCTACCGATAAGCCTATGCCGTAGCCGCCGTTTTTCTGCGTTCTTGCACTGTCGCCCCGGTAAAAGCGGTCGAACAGCTTTTCGGGGTGGTCTATAGGCTTGCAGGTGTTGGCGATGCTGAGTGTTATGTTCTTTTCGCTGCCGTAAAGCTCAGCCCTTATGACACCTCCGCTTTCGGTATATTTTACCGCATTGTCAAGCAGTACCGTCATAAGCTGTACTATACTGTCACGGTTGCCGCTGAGCCTGATGCCTTTTTTTATGTTCTGTTCAATCATTATGCCTTTGAGGGCGGCAGGCTCTATAAATGCGCCGACTGTATCTTCTGCCGCAGTGCTTATATCGAATTCGCACATCGGGAGCTTTGTTGAGCTTTCATCCATTTTGGCAAGCATCAGCAGATTCTGCATAAGTCCGCTGAGTCTGAGCGTCTGCGCACGGATATTCTTGCTCCACTTGTTTTCGCCGTTGTGAAGCTCCATTGCATCTGTATTGGCAAGTATAATGGCAAGCGGCGTCTTTATCTCGTGACCCGCATTTGTAACAAATTGCTTTTGCTTTTCTATACTGCGCGCAACAGGTGCGATCGTTTTTTTGGAAAGCAGAATAACAAGCAAAAGCATCAGAAGCCAACCGAATATTCCTGCACCGGCGGATATAAACAGTACCGTAAAGAACGAGCTTATCTGCATACCGTTGTCAAGCAGGATGATAACCTTTCCTTCTGCACGCTTAGTTTCGCTTATCCTGTACTGAAAGCCGCTGTATGTGCCTGTTCCCGCAGCGGTATTTTTAAGTGCTTCGGTAATAGCGGTCGCTTCGTCCTCGGTAAGCGAGGAGATATGAGTTACATCCGTCCTTATGATATTGCCGTTTTTGTCGATTGCAACGGCGGCATATCGTGCAGAATCCACTGCGTTTTTATCGTGTCTGCCAAAGCCGTTGTTCTTTTTATCGTCGGGCGGTTTAGTGCCGTTGTCCTGCGGCGGAAAATCGGGCTTATTCTGACTGCCGGATATGTCGGCGGTTGTATTTTGCTGAGTGCCGTTTATGCTCTGCGGGGGCTGAGTATTGTCGGTTGTATCTGCGCTCCACTTTGTTGAGGTTTCAAAGCTGTAGCAGAGCATTTCCATAAGCCTGTCGTTATCGCCACTGGTGGTGAGATAATTGAAAACGTTTATTCCGCCGATAAGCACGACAAGCAGAATTGTTACCGCCAGCATAGCGGATATGATAAACTTTTTTTGCAGCTGTTTTACCATCAGTCAGCATCCCCGATCTTTGCAAGAGTATAGCCAACACTGCGCTTGGCTCGGATTTCAATATCCGCACCGATAGCGGCAAGACGTTTTCTTACATAGGATATATATACCCATACTGCGCCGCTCTCTGCATCGCTCTCATAGCCCCAGACCTTTACGAGAATATCCTCAGTGGAAAGATAGATGCCCTTGTTGAGCATAAGAAGCTCCATCAGCTTGTATTCTATCTTGGGCAGGACAATAGACTGCAACGGTCCTTTAAGCTCGCAGCTGCTGAGATTGAGCGACACGTTGCCGAATGTCATTATATCGGGTGTGAACCTGTCTTTTCTGCGGAGCATTGCTCTGACACGGGAAAGAAGCTCGCCCATTACAAACGGCTTCGGAAGGTAATCGTCTGCACCCATATCAAGCCCCGCTATCCTGTCCTCGACCTCAGCCTTTGCGGTAAGCAGGAGAATGGGAGTGGTATTTCCCTCGCTCCTTAGTGTTTTAAGCACCTCCAAGCCGCTCTTTTTCGTCATCATTATATCAAGAATTATCCCGTCATACTGTTCGGCTCTTGCGTAATCAAGAGCGTCGGCACCGTCATAAACCGTGTCTACCGTATAATTATGATAGGTCAGAATGTCGGTTACAGCCTCAGCCATACTGACCTCATCTTCTGCAAACAGGAGCTTCATAATATCACCGTCCTTTATGATATTGATATTATAGTGCGGTTAGCTTAGAACAGCCTTAGAGCGTATGAGATTTTGTGTGAAATCTGATGTCGGATGATTTGCAAAAGGTTGTTCCGTTCTTTATAAGCCGACATATTTTTTACAACTGTATTGTTCGTTTGTAATATTGAATGATTCGATGTATGGGATACTGCCATCGTATATCCATCGTTCAATAAATAACGGCTTTACAGCAAACAGTCGTTCATTTTCCAATGAAGAATAAGCGTCAAATGAACCCTTGAAGCATTTTTGAAATATGTCGGAGAAAAAATCGTTGTCCAACGGGCGACCTATTTCTTCACATATCCCTTCAATTTGAATATTATCAATACATAAAGCGACATTTTTATTAAATTTAAGTTGATGATATTTTTTCATAGTAACATCTGTCTGAAAATAGAATTTACCATTAACCTGAATAACGCTCATCATCCTTGATGATACTTTATTATTTTCAGAGGTCGAAAGAACCATTTTTCTCCCTTGTCCGAATTCTGCAAGAAAAGCATTGTATTTATCATTGAAAAGACTCATATTATCACTCCGAATTCCGATTTGTCTGTAAGTTGCTTTTTATAATCATTGATTATATTGTATCATAACAGGGCATTTTTTTCAACAACTCAGCATTTACTTATATCCGGCGAACGTTGCCGGAACAATCAGGCCTATACAAAAAAAGCTGCCGCAGTGCGACAGCTTTTAAAAGCATTAATTATTCGGCAGATGTTTCTGTGCTTGTTTCAGATGAGGATTCAGCTACTGAGGAATCAGCGGAAGAAGCATCTGAAGATGTTACAGAAGAATCTGTTGATGAAGCATCGGAAGATGCTGATGAAGTTGAGGAATCATCACTTGTAACGGAAGATGTTACAGATGATGTTGCGGAGCTTGTTGTCGAAGAATTATCCGACTTGCTGAAGTTACCGCTGTACATAACGACGAAGTTAACAACGAGAGCCACAACAAAGAAAATCACTGCGGCAATCTTTGTAAGTCTGTTCAGCTTAGCCTCGTTTGAACGGCCTGAATTTCTCTGATAATAGTTGTCTGCACTACCGCCTGTAATCGTCTGCGACATACCCTGCTTTGTATCCTGCATAAGTACCACGAGTACGATGAAAACACAGGCAACAATCAGAACAATAGCACTGATTATTTCTAATATTCCCATTTATATGTCCTCCTTATAGGAATACGGGTAAGTCCGAGATCTGTTTATCGTACAAACCCAAAATTATTCTAACACGCAAATGCTATTATAACATAAAAGGAAATGAAATGCAAGTGTTTTCGGGAATTATTTTAAAGCGGAAAGAGCTTTTTTTCCTATATCGTGGCGGTAATGTGCCTTTTCAAAGCTGATCGTATCCACTGCCTTATAAGCTGTGTCGAGCGCTTCCTTTAATGTATCGCCGTAAGCGGTAATACCGAGAACACGTCCTCCTGCCGTAAGGAACTTTCCGTCCTCCAGCTTTGTGCCTGCGTGGTAAACGAATGCACCCTCGCACTGACCGTTTTCGTCAAGTCCGCTTATCACCTTGCCTGTTTCATACTTTTCGGGGTAGCCGCCGCTTGCCATTACAACGCAGGCGCAAGATTTATCGCTCCACTTGATGTCAAGCGTATCGAGTTTTTCTTCCCAGACAGCTTCGATTATATCCATAATATCCGTTTCAAGCAAGGGGAGAACCACCTGTGTTTCGGGATCGCCGAAGCGGCAGTTGTACTCAATTACCTTTGCACCGTTCGGGGTCAGCATAAGACCGAAGTAAAGGCAACCCTTGAACGCTCTGCCCTCAGCCGCCATAGCCTTTATAGTAGGCAGGAATATCTTTTCCATACATTCCTGCTGTTTGTCGGGGGTGTAGAGGGGGTTGGGCGCTATCGTACCCATTCCGCCCGTGTTAAGACCCTCATCGTTGTCATAAGCACGCTTGTGATCCATAGAACTTATCATAGGCTTTACTGTCTTGCCGTCTGTGAACGCAAGAACGGTTACTTCGGGGCCTGTCATAAATTCTTCGACAACTATTTCACTGCCGGATTTGCCGAATTTTCCGTCAAGGAGCATTGAACGTACTGCGTTTTCTGCCTCCTGCTCGTCCTTTGCGATTATAACGCCCTTACCGAGTGCAAGACCGTCACATTTGATTACGGCAGGGAAGCTGTTCTGCTTTTTGATATATGCTATAGCCTCGTCTGCGTCTGTGAAGGTTTCGTAAGCCGCAGTGGGAATGTTGTACTTCTTCATCAGAGCCTTCGAGAAAACCTTACTGCCCTCAAGAATAGCGGCATTTGCTCTCGGTCCGAAGGTCTTGAAGCCCTCTGCGTTTAGCTTGTCCACCATACCCATAACCAGCGGATCGTCGGGGGCTACGAATACATAGTCGGGTCTGAGCTTCTTTGCAAGCTCAACACAGCCGTCAATATCGGTTGCTTTTACATTAAAGCACTCGGCATATTTAGAAATACCGCCGTTGCCGGGTGCGGCATACAGCTTGTCTACCTTCTTAGATTTTGCAAGGGCTGTTATTATGGCGTGTTCTCTGCCGCCTCCGCCTATTACAAGTACGTTCATGTTAAAAATACCTTTCTTTCTTTTGATTTATTCATTATTCGATGATAAGGCCAAGCAGCTTTGCGAACATTGCCGCCTGCCACACATCGACCTTTGCGCCTTTTAGCTCCGCTCCCGTATCGGAAACGGTAAGACCTTCGATATTACAGGAGGTGAAGTCAAGCCCTGCGAGCTTTGTGCCGAAAAACACAGACCTTGCCAGCGTAACGTTTTTAAGCTCCGTTTGTTTTATCTCACACGAAGAAAACAGAGCGGAGGAGAAGTCGGTATCCGTCACAGCTACCGATTGCAGTTTTGAACGCTGAAAATCCGACAACTCAAAGCTGCCGCTGTCAAAGCTGACGTTTTTATAAAATGAGTATTTAAAAGCCGTCCCGACAGCCTTACAGGAGATGAACGAGCAGGCTTTGAAATAGCTTTCGGAAAAATCGCTGTTCGAAATATCACAGCCCTTGAAAACGCAATCTATAAAAGTGCATCCGGAAAAATCGCAGGCTGTAAAGCGGCATCCGTGGAACAGGCAGTTTCTGAAACAGATAGCCGAAAAATCGGTTTCGGCGCATATCAGCCTCGAAAAATCAGCCGCAATAAAATCCGATTCGTCATCACGCACTTTTGAAAGCTCGGCATCAATATCTGTTACCGTAAAAAGATTATCGGGCAGCTTCGGAGCGGTCAATGAGGCAGATAATGACTTTGACTCTGCTGTCATGTGTTTAACGAATTGTCGAATGACATTGACCCGAGCGTGTATTCAAGCGCCTTTGTGACAGCTTTTTCGTTATTGTCAAGGTGCAGAGCAATCAATGTGTACACTTTATTGCCGTGGCGGGCAAAATATATGTGCTGTGTTGCGGCAACAGAATTATCTCCGTCAGAAGATTTTACAGTTCCGTAAAATGCGTCGGTGTTGCCGATTTTAACCATGCTCTTGGTCGATGAATCGACATTATCGCCGACGACATAATAACTCATGAATTCCTCGCCGATCTCGGCTACCGTTCTGCCTTTAGTATCTTCGTCCTCATCGCTGCACATAGCAACTATATTAGATGTGACCTCGCTGTCATCTGAATAATGTACAAGATAAAGCTCGTTTTTATCTTCTTCATATTCGCTGATGCCGGTATTGAAGTATACTCCGTCATCGTACATCAGAGAAAATTTGTTTATTTTATACTTGGTCGGACTTCCAACGGGGGTATACTGTGCAGGGGCGGAGGACGTTTTTTTTGTTTCGGACTTGTCGGTAATTGACGTGTTCGAGGTTTCGGGCTTTGCGGTCGTTGTTTCCGCTTTGGTTGTTTGCGTTGATGTTGCCGCAGTAGTTACTGCGGTAGTCTGAGGTGTCACTGTCTGGGGAACGGGGGTTGTTGATGATGTGGTCCGGCTATTAGGATTTATGCCAAGCGGGTTTTCAATCGTTTTGGAGCAACCGCACATTCCTGCGAGAATTGATGCGGTACAAATCAATAACAGTGCTTTTTTCATCGGTCTTTCCTTTCTTCCGCTTTTATCGGCGGATGTTGAAGAATATAGAACGGTGTGGACTCTATGGTGAAAAATTCGGCATTTGACGGCATGATATAGCGAAAAATTACCTCGTTGTTTTTCGTGGTTATCTTTACAGTAAAGCCTTTTTGTTTTGTAAACAGTTTCATTGGCTTGTAGGTTACGCTCTCAACGTCCGTGTATTTGAAAATATAGGTATGACGTTTGCTTGCAATACGCATTGTGCGGCTGTCTGCCGTGTATCTGTATTGCTCCTCGCCGCCGATAATAAATAGTATATACCATATCGGCAGAATCGGAAGGATGATGCTAAGTGCGATTCTTATAATAATATAGGATATGGCAGACTTATAAATATCCGCTATTACAATGTCATCGAATGAACCCAGTACCAATAGCGCTATAAATACCTCTGCGACACAGGCAGCGATAATTTTCAGTATAATATATGGCGAAAGAACTCTGAAAGAGCCGCTCTGCCTGAATTCAAATCTGCCGTCAAGGATGTCTTTATCTGTATAAGTAAAATGCATAGTGATACCTTTATTGTAATTTAAAAATAACGGGCGGACGTGCCGCCCGTTTACTGAGCTTATCAGTGGTGGAAAAGTCTGATTCCCGTGAATGCCATTGCGATACCGTACTTGTTGCAGGTGTCTATAACATTATCGTCACGGATAGAGCCGCCGGGCTGTGCTATGTATTCAACACCGCTTCTGTGCGCTCTTTCAATGTTGTCACCGAAGGGGAAGAATGCGTCTGAGCCGAGCGAAACACCCTTCATTGTTGCAAGCCATGCTTTCTTTTCTTCTGTCGTGAATACGGCGGGCTTTACCTTGAAGATGTTTTCCCATGCGCCGTCTGCGAGAACGTCCATGTAATCCTCACCGATGTAGAGGTCGATAGCGTTATCTCTGTCTGCACGTCTTATGTTATCAACAAACTGTAAGCCCATAACCTGAGGTGACTGTCTTAAGTACCAGTTGTCAGCCTTTGTACCTGCAAGGCGTGTGCAGTGGATTCTTGACTGCTGTCCTGCACCGATACCGATAGCCTGACCGCCGCAAGTGTAAGCTACGGAGTTTGACTGAGTGTACTTTAATGTAATCATTGCTATTGCAAGATCTATCTTTGCGCTCTCGGGTATATTCTTATTCTCGGTCACAATGTTTGAGAACAGCTTATCGTCAATAACCAGCTCGTTTCTGCCCTGCTCGAAAGTAACGCCGAATACCTGCTTACGCTCGATAGGCTCGGGAACGTACTCGGGGTCGATCTTGATTATATTGTAGTTGCCCTTTTTCTTTGACTTGAGAATTTCAAGCGCTTCGGGATCGTAATCGGGAGCGATAACACCGTCGGAAACTTCACGCTGTATTATCTTTGCCGTTGAAACATCGCACTTGTCCGACAGAGCGATGAAGTCACCGTACGATGACATTCTGTCAGCGCCTCTTGCTCTTGCATAAGCACAGGCAAGGGGTGACAGCTCGCCGAGATCGTCTACCCAATATATCTTTTTGAGCGTGTCTGTGAGGGGAAGTCCTACAGCCGCACCTGCGGGTGAAACGTGCTTGAATGATGTTGCGGAGGGAAGACCTGTAGCCTTCTTAAGCTCGCTTACCAGCTGCCAACCATTGAAGGCGTCCATAAAGTTTATATAACCGGGCTTGCCGTTAAGCACTTCGATAGGAAGTGAATTGCCGTTTGCCATGAATATTCTTGACGGCTTCTGATTGGGGTTGCAGCCGTACTTTAACTGAAGTTCGTTCATTGTTTTATCCTTTCGCTTACTTGTTTTTGTTTACTATGCGTGATTCGTACTTGCCTGTGGCAATGTCGATGTAACGTGTAAAGAGTGAAACCTTGTTGTCTGCATTGAGGTTTTCCCATACCATTGATGTGAATGCGTCAATATCCATATCCGGGATAACAACTGTCTTGGGTTCGCCCTCGTAACTCGGCAGTGGATTGCCGTCACACTTGTAGGTGTGAATGAATTTGCCCTTGCCGTTTAAGGGATTGCTGTAAGCGTAGGTGTATCTCTGACATGATGAGCCGTCGCCGTCTGCGCTCTTCAAGATAGACATTGCAAAATTCATTTCGCCGTTGTCAAGGTGGACTATACCGGAAATTCTCGGTGTGTAGTTGGGCTTGTCATCTTCAAATTCTCTTGTTCTGAGAGCCTGCTCGAATGTCATCTGCTTGTCCATAAGCTCATAGATAGTGTCGGTCTGGTCACCGTTTGTAACTATCGTCTTGTTGCCGAGAACTCTTACGGGTGCATAAATGATGAGGTGGGGATCTTCCATCTTGCTTTCATCGAAAGCCTGTGTTCTGATACCCTCGCCGTCCTCTACAAAAATTCTGTTACGGCTGTTTTCGCTTCTGCCCATAATAAAGTAGGCGATTACTGCTTTTGTGCCGTCTGCGGATTTTCCTATCACGATGCCTCTGCCGTGATAAGCAAGAGAGTTAAGCTCTTTTTCAAGTGTTACAACTTCCATATAGCCTCCTGTTGCGGTTTTGCGTGGAACACGCAGTTTTCTGAATATAACTTGTTATAACGTCCTCAAAATCCCGTTTAGTCGGGAGAATGCGGACATAAGGTTCAATCGTCGATAACGGTTATGCCGTCTTTTACGGTTATCTTTCCCTCGCAGAAAAGACGTGCGGCACGGGGAAGAATCTTCCACTCAGCCTGCTCCATAACACGTTTCTGAAGAATTTCGGGGGTGTCGCCGTTTCTGACCTCAACTGCCTTTTGCAGAATGATAGGTCCTGCGTCACATTCCGCTGTCACAAAATGAACGGTAGCGCCTGTTACCTTTACGCCCTTTTTTAGCGCTTCCTCGTGAACGTGAAGTCCGTAGTAGCCCTTTCCGCAGAAAGAGGGGATAAGGGCGGGGTGAACGTTTATCATCTTATACCTGAACGCATCACATACCTGCTCGTCAAGTATTGTCATAAAGCCTGCGTAGATAACAAGGTCAGCCTGCTCTTCCTTTAAAGCGTCAGCCATAGCCTTGCTGTAAGCGGCAACATCGGCATAGTCACGTCTTGCAAGCACTCTTGTCTTTATGCCGTTATCTGCGGCTCTTGTCAGTGCGTAGGCATCGGGCTTTGACGCAATAACGCAGGTGATTTTACCTCCGCCGAGTCCCTCGGACTTTTCGGCATCAATAAGCGCCTGCAGATTAGTTCCGCCGCCCGATACAAGTACAACGATATTTTTCATATTACTCAATTATGATGCCCTCGTCACCCTTGATTATTTCACCGATGCAGTAGCTTTCAACGCCTGCGTTCCTGAGTATCTGTACAGCTTCATCGGCATCGTCCTTGTCAACTACAACGGTCATACCGATACCCATATTGAAAGTATTGTACATATCGTGTTCGGAGATGTTTCCGACTTTCTGTAAGTGCTTGAAGATATAAGGCACTTCGTAGCTGTGCTTTGTAATCTTTGCTGTGAAGCCGTCGGGGAGTGAACGGGGAACGTTTTCGTTGAAGCCGCCGCCTGTGATATGCGAGATAGCCTTTACGTTCTTCTTTGAGATAAGCTCCAAAATGGGCTTTACATATATCTTTGTAGGTGTAAGGAGTGTTTCACCGAGAGTTTTTCCTGTGGGGAGGACTTCATCGAGAACTTCCTTGCTGTTTATGTTGAACACCTTTCTTACAAGAGAGAAGCCGTTTGAATGAACGCCTGTGGAAGCAAGGCCGATTATGATGTCGCCTTCCTTTACGGTGCTGTTGTCGATTATCTTAGACTTTTCAACGACACCGGTTGAATAGCCTGCGATGTCATATTCGTCTTCGGGCATCATTCCGGGATGCTCAGCGGTTTCGCCGCCTATAAGCGCACAGCCTGACTGTACACAGCCGTCAGCAACGCCCTTTACTATAGCGGCTACCTTTTCGGGTACGTTCTTGCCTATAGCAATATAGTCAAGGAAATAAAGAGGCTTTGCACCGCAGCAGATTATATCGTTTACGCACATAGCGACCGCATCTATACCGATCGTATCGTGCTTGTCCATCAGCATTGCGAGCTTGAGCTTTGTGCCGACACCGTCTGTACCCGAAACGAGTACGGGTTCTTTCATATCTGCAATATCAAGCTGGAACAGACCGCCGAATCCGCCTATGCCTGTAAGTACACCGGGGATATTGGTGCGTTCAACGTCCTTTTTCATCAGACGAACACCTTCGTAGCCTGCGGTAACGTCAACGCCTGCTGCTTTATAGCTTTCTGAAAAACTGTTCTTCATAATAATAATTCCTTCCGTTTGGGGACTGATGTCCTTATGTGGTGGTTTTTTCTTTGCTTTCGCTGATTTTTCTGTCGAATTTATCCTTGTGCATTTCCGTGGGAATATTCGTGGGGTATTCTCCGCTGAAACAAGCGGTGCAATAACCGCATTCACAACCGTTTGCGTGTACCGCAAGCTTCTTTGCGTTTTCCACGCTCAGATAGCCGAGCGAATCTGTGCCTATTATGTCGCTGATCTCTTTTATCGAATGATGACAAGCGATAAGGTGTTCCCTCGAATCTATGTCGGTACCGTAGTAGCAGGGATTGAGGAACGGGGGAGCGGATACTCTCATATGAACCTCGGTAGCTCCCGCATCACGCAGTAATTTTACAATCCTGCCGCTTGTGGTGCCTCTTACTATAGAATCATCTATAAGAACGACACGTTTGCCTTTTACGACACTGGCAACAGCGTTCAGCTTTATACGCACCTTGTCTTCTCTTGACGATTGACCGGGCGAAATAAAGGTTCTGCCGATGTATTTGTTTTTGATGAAGCCGATGCCGTAGGGAATACCCGACTGGTGAGAATATCCTATGGCGGCATCTATACCGGAATCGGGAACGCCGATTACTATATCCGCCTGCACGGGATGCTCAAGCGCTAAGAATGCGCCTGCACGAAGTCTTGCCTCGTGAACCGATGCACCCTCTATGACCGAGTCGGGACGTGCAAAGTAGATATATTCAAAAACGCACAAAGTATGCGGACGCTTGCCGCAATGATCTTTTATGGAGCGTACTCCGTTTTCATCGAATACAACAATCTCGCCGGGGAGCAGATCTCTTACAAACTTAGCACCGACCGAGTCAAGAGCGCAGCTTTCGGAGGCAACTATATATGTTCCCTCGTTTGTTATGCCGTAGCAGAGCGGTCTGAAACCGTTCTCGTCACGGGCGGCAATCAGCTTTGCGGGCGACATGATAACAAGCGAATATGCGCCGTTTATCTTATTCATCGCACGGTTGAGTGCCTCTTCTATAGAGGGCGCTTCAAGCCGTTCCTTTGTTACAAGGTAGCTTATAACTTCTGTGTCGCTTGTCGTATGGAAGATAGAGCCTTGCTTTTCAAGCTCGTGACGTAACTCGTAAGTGTTTACAAGGTTTCCGTTATGGGCGAGAGCCATTCTTCCTTTATAATGATTTACCAGAATAGGCTGGGCATTAAGACGTGCATTTGCTCCGGTCGTGCCGTAACGCACATGACCTACCGCCATATTGCCCTGTCCCAGTCCGTCAAGGCGCTCGGGAGTGAACACATCGTTCACAAGACCGGTGTCCTTGTAGGAGTTGAAAACGCCGTCATCGTTCACAACGATGCCGCAGCTTTCCTGTCCTCTGTGCTGTAATGCGAATAATCCGTAATATGTTGTTGCGGCAACGTTGGTCTTTTCTTTTGCGAAAACACCGAATACGCCGCATTCTTCATGCAAACCGCTTGTCAATGGAGTCATTCCTTTCCGTCCCAGCAATAAGTGCAAAGCTCACACTGTGGCTTGCCTATTGCCCGTACAGTTCCGTCAAGCGACTGGAATTCAAGCGATGTCAGCTTTAGTCTGCGGCATATTTCGTCACGCAGTTTCTTTCCGCGCTCTGTATTTGTGTCACTGTACTCGTCGATAAATCTGATACCATCTGCACCCTCGGCCTCATCAATTATCTGTCTTGCAATCAGCTCCATCTCCGATGTGCTGCGGGAGAAGTTGAGATACTTACAACCGTACATTATCGGAGGACAGGCGCTGCGCATGTGTACTTCCTTAGCACCGTTCTCATAAAGGAACTCTACTGTTTCTCTCATCTGAGTTCCTCTTACTATGCTGTCGTCAACGAACAGCAGCTTTTTACCCTCAATAAGCTCGTGGACCGGAATCAGCTTCATTTTAGCTACCTGATTTCTCATTGTCTGGTTGGTAGGCATAAAGCTTCTGGGCCATGTGGGAGTGTACTTGATAAAAGGACGTGCGAACGGGATACCGCTCCTGTTTGCGTAGCCTATTGCGTGAGGTACGCCCGAATCCGGAATACCGCATACATAGTCAACGTCGGGCAGTTTGCCGTTCTTTATATCGTTCTCAGCCATAATCTCGCCGTTGCGTGTACGCATCGTTTCAACGGTCACACCCTCATATACCGCATTCGGATAGCCGTAATATGTCCACATGAACGAGCATATATGCATTTTGCTTTCATCGCCGTCGCTCAGCACTTCACAGCCGTCCGCAGTTATCATATCTATTTCGCCGGGACGAAGCTCTTTATATGTGCTGTAGCCGAGCTTCTGGAATGCGAATGACTCGAGGGATACGCAGTATCCGTCGCTTCTTTTTCCTACAATGATAGGAAGTCTGCCGTACTGATCCCTTGCGGCGATAATTCCGTCCTTTGTAAGAATGATAAGGGACATTGTACCGTCAATCTTGCTCTGGGCATATCTTATACCGTCGGTAAAATTGTCCTTCTGTGCTATAAGCGCACCGATGAGCGAGCCGGAGTTTATACTGCCGCTGCTCATTGTTTCAAAGTTTGCACAGCCGCTCTCGAGCAGCTCAGTTGAAAGCTGTTCGGCATTTCTGATTATGCCGACACTGCATATCGAATAAATACCGAGCTTTGAACGCACCAGCAGGGGCTGAGGGTCGGTATCGCTGATACAGCCGATACACAGCTTTCCCCTCATATCCGTAGCGTCCTGTTCAAACTTTGTTCTGAACGGTGAGTTTTCAATACTGTGGATAGCACGCTGAAAGCCTCTGTCGGGGCTGTATGCGGTCATACCGCCTCTGCGTGTTCCGAGGTGGGAGTGATAGTCTGTTCCGAAGAAAACATCGGTTATGCAGTCGTTGTTTGACGCCGCACCGAAAAATCCACCCATATATTATCCTGCCTTTTCCTGTTAGATTCTTTTCAATTGTCGGGATTATTCGCCCATAAGACGCTTCATTATTTCAGCGTAAGCGTCCTCAACACCGCCCATATCACGACGGAAACGATCCTTGTCGAGCTTCTCGTGAGTTGTGCTGTCCCAGAAACGACAGGTGTCGGGAGAAATCTCGTCGGCAAGAATTATTGTGCCGTCTGAGGTCTTACCGAATTCAATCTTGAAGTCGATAAGGTCGATGTTGAGCTTCTTGAAGAAGTCAAGCATAAATTCATTTACCTTGAAAGCGTACTTTGAGATAAGGTCGATTTCTTCCTTTGTTGCAAGACCGAGTGCAAGCGCATAGTAGTCGTTGATGAAAGGATCGCCCAGATCGTCATTCTTGTAGCTGAATTCAAGTGTGGGGCAGAGGAGCTTTGTGCCTTCCTCGATGCCGAGCTTCTTCGAGAAGCTGCCTGCGGCTACGTTTCTTACGATTACTTCGAGGGGAACGATAGAAACCTTTTTAACGAGTGTTTCTCTGTCGTTCAGCTCTTTAACAAGGTGAGTGGGAACACCTGCTTTTTCAAGCAGACCGAACATATAGTTCGTCATTTTGTTGTTGATAACGCCCTTACCTGAGATAGTGCCTTTCTTGAGGCCGTTGAATGCTGTTGCATCATCCTTGTAGGATACGATAACAAGGTTGGGATCATCGGTTGCAAATACCTTCTTTGCCTTTCCTTCGTAAAGCTGTTCTTTCTTTTCCATTTTGTTTATCCTTTCTTCAGCGGCTGTGCCGTATTTATTGATTACATTATATATAGTACACCGATCAAAGCTCGGCAAGTACCTGCTCCATTTTTTTGTCAGCCTCAAGAACCTTTGCGGTCTGTGCTGCACGGTATGCCTTCATCTTTTCCATAAGGGCATCGTCTGATACCGCAAGGATCTGTACGGCGAGGAATGCCGCATTTGCCGCACCGTCAATAGCTACTGTAGCAACGGGAACTCCGGCGGGCATCTGTACTGTAGACAGAAGTGCATCTATGCCCTCAAGTGCGCTTGCTTTTATCGGGATGCCGATAACCGGCAGGGGAGTCTGACCTGCGATAGCTCCGGCAAGGTGAGCGGCTTTGCCTGCGGCGGCAATGATAACGCCTGTGCCGTTCTTCTCGGCATTTCTTGCAAACTCGGAAACCTCTGCGGCACAACGGTGTGCGGAGAGAACACGAAGCTCTGTAGGAACACCGAAGTCCTTAAGCACCTGAGCCGCTTTTTTGACGATAGGCAGATCGGAATCGCTGCCCATTACTATGGCTACTTTTTTCATTTACGAACATCCTTTCAGAAAATAAATAAAGCTGTGTAATCCAATTGCACAGCTTAAAAAATACACTTATTCTTATAATACGGCGTAGAAAAAGACATATATGAAAATTTACCGAAGCTTATCAAAGCTGTTGTAAGCTGTATTTTATTCATAGATCTCATGCTTTCCCTCCGTACTTGTTACTATATCATTTTACCTTATTTTAATAACAAATTCAAGTGCTAAAGCAGAAAATCTCTTAAATTGTGCTTTTTCAACAATAGTGCCGCTTTGTTTTTGTGCTATATGTACATTAATTACTTTACAAACTTTTTGTGAACTAAATTAACATAAAATCGTTTACACAGCGTTACAATTGAAGAATTTCCGATTATAGAGGGGAAAACAGGGAAAATCAGTAATAAAGTTGCGACCGAATTGTTACAAAAATGTAACAGATTTTTGTGCATGATGACGGAAAAGTGCCAAAAAAACATTTTTTGTAATCGTTTACGGTAAAAAAACACAACTGAGAGCTTAAAATGCTTGCAAATTTGTGAAATGTGTGATATGATTATGTCAACGAGGAAAAAGTGAACAAAACTTTTGACAAGCTACAGGTCTTTTTAGTGAATTATCCATTGTTACATATACGGCAGTATATACCGTTATGTCACAGGAGCTTCAACCGGAAGCCTGTTCTTACCGGGGGATTGTTTACAGCTCCTCTTTAATGAGGCCGCAAGGTCAGGCAGTGAAAGCGATAGCTATTCACAACAATGAATACTTCTGGAGGAATTACCAATGAAGAAAAGAATTTTAGCAGCTGTATTAGCATCTGCATCAATTCTGGGCGCAGTAGCAGGCTGCTCAAGCAACGCTACAAGCTCAGCAGGATCTTCTACAACAGATTCGAGCAAGACTGAAGACTCAAGCAAGACTGATGACTCAAGCAAGACTGATGATTCAAGCAACGCAGGAACTTCCGATAAGTTCACACTTAAGGAAGGCGAAGGCAAGACTCTTAACATCGCTGTATGGAACGAAGAGTACGAGAACTACTTTAATAAGTACTTAAAGGATAAGATGCCTGAGGGCGTTACAGTTAACTTCAAGAAAACTGAAAACGCTAACAACGCTTATCAGAACAAGCTCGATGAAGACCTTCCCAAGAACGAAGCTGCATCTGCTGATGACAAGATCGATATGTTCTTATTTGAAGCTGACTACGCTCTCAAGTATGTTAACTCAGAGTACACACTTGATGTTAAGTCACTCGGTCTTACTGACGAAGATCTTTCAGGTATGTATCAGTATACAAAGGACGTTTGCACAACTCAGGATGGCTCAAAGGTACTGAAGGGTGTTTCGTGGCAGGCAACTCCCGGTCTGTATGCTTACAGACGTTCAATTGCTAAGGACGTTCTCGGCACAGACGATCCCGATAAGGTACAGGAAGCTCTCGCTGACTGGACAAAGTTTGACGAAGTAGCTGCTAAGGCTGCTGATAAGGGTTACAAGATGCTCTCAGGTTATGATGATGCATACAGAACCTTCTCAAACAATGTTGCTGCTCCTTGGGTAAATGACAATAAGGAAATCATCGTTGACGCCAACATCATGAAGTGGGTTGACCAGACTAAGACATACACAGACAAGGGCTACAACAACAAGACTTCTCTTTGGACTGATGCTTGGGCTGCTGACCAGGGTCCCGAAGGTAAGGTATTCGGCTTCTTCTACTCAACATGGGGCATCAACTTCACTCTTGCAGGTAACTCACTTGCAGTTAAGGAAAAAGAAGGCGGTAAGCTCGAAGTAGGTAACGGCGGTTACGGTGACTGGGCAGTTTGCTACGGTCCTCAGGCTTACTTCTGGGGCGGTACTTGGCTCGCTGCTGCAAAGGGCACAGACAACGCTGCATTAGTTGGCGATGTTATGAAGGCATTCTGCTGCAACAAGGACTTCGGCGTTCAGTTCACAAAGGATACACAGGACTACTACAACAACGAAGCTGCAATGAAGGAACTCGCTGCTTCTGACTTCAAGTCAGCCTTCTTAGGCGGTCAGAACCACATCGCTCTGTTCGTTGAAACAGCTCCCAAGATCGATATGAGCAAGATTTCTATCTACGACCAGGGTCTTAACGAGACATTCCAGGCTAAGTTCAAGGAATACTTCGACGGTACTGTTGATAAGGATACAGCACTCAAGAACTTCTATGAGGCTGCTATTGTTAAGTATCCTGAGCTCAAGAAGCCCGCTAACGCATAATCAAGGCTTTGTGGCTTAAACAATATTGACCTTCATCTTGACTGCGGGTTCTGTGAATTCGCAGTCAAGTATGTTAATGGGGCGAATTACGGATGTTTCCACCTTATTAACATACTTGACTGCTCAAGATGGAGAATATACTGAGATTTTTATAAGGAGTGTTTTTATGGCTCAGGCAGCTAACGCAGGAAGTGCGCCGGTAAAAGCCAGAAAAGGACAAATCGGGAAATATAAAAAATGGGGCTACATATTTATGCTCCCGTTCACATTAGTTTTCCTTGTTTTCCAGGCTTGGCCGCTTATTCAGACTTTCTATTACAGTGTGTTCAAATACTTCAAGTCGGGTCTTAGTTGGGTAGGACCGGAGTTTGTCGGATTTGATAACTTTGTGGCAATTTTTGATATGAGTAAAGGTAGCAATATACTTGTGCTCACATGGAATACGCTTATCATGTGGGTACTGGGATTTGTTCCGCAGATAATCATTTCATTACTTTTTGCTTACTGGTTTACTAATGTAAGACTTCGTTTAAGATGTCTTGGATTCTTCAAAACTGTAATGTATATGCCTAACCTTATCATGGCATCTGCATTTGCAATGCTGATATTCTCAATATTCTCCGATATTGGTCCTATCAACGAGCTTATCAAGCACACTACCGGCGGCGAGGCATTCAGATTCCTCAGCTATACGGGCAGTACAATGGGACTTGTAGCGTTTATGAACTTCATTATGTGGTTCGGCAACACGACAATTCTGCTGATGGCGGCAATGATGGGTATCAACGAATCTGTTATTGAGGCTGCTGAAATCGACGGTGCAAGCAGCTCACAGATATTCTGGAAGATAACACTTCCTCTTATCAGACCTATACTTGTATACGTTATGATCACTTCGCTGATCGGCGGTCTTCAGATGTTCGATGTACCGCAGATCCTTACTAACGGTCAGGGAAGCCCGAATAATACTACCAAGACGCTTATCATGTATCTGAACGAACAGATCGGTACATCTAAGAACTATGGTATGGCAGGTGCGCTTTCAGTAATTATATTCATTATTTGTGCGGCACTCAGCCTGGTTGTTTACTACTTCTTCGCTGCTGACAGAAGCAACAAGAAGTCTAAAAAAGGAGGTAAGTAAGTATCATGGCAAAAAAGGAAAAGGTACTTGAACATACCTCAGCACTTCAGCAGAACAGAACAGATCCGGATATGAAGGTAAAGCCTACGCTTATTATTCACAGAATAATCTGTTATATCGTTCTTATCTTCTTCTCAATCCTGTGTTTGTTCTTCTTCTACATCCTGCTTGTTAACGCAAGCCGTTCACATTATGATATTATGTCCGGCTTTTCGTTCCTGCCGGGAAGCCAATTTATCAATAACTTCCAGAGTGCGATCTCAAATACAACGATACCTGTAATAAACGGTGTTATCAACAGCTTGATTATCGCAGCGTGTACAGCAGTATTATCAATTTATTTCTCGGCAATGACAGCGTATGCAATTCATGTATATGACTTCAAAGGTAAAAAATTTATCTTTAACTTCATATTACTTATCATGACGATTCCTACACAGGTTTCTGCGCTCGGTTTCTTCAGTATGTGTACCGACTGGGGCTTAAGAGATACATATATCCCTCTTATAGTTCCTGCTATTGCAGCTCCTGCAGTGTTCTTCTTCATGATTCAGTACATGAAGAGTTCGCTTCCGATTGATATTATCGAGGCGGCAAGAATAGACGGTTCGGGCGAATTCAGAACATTCAACACGATCGTTCTTCCTATGCTGAAGCCTGCTCTTGCAGTACAGGCAATATTCAGCTTCGTTGCATCATGGAACAACTACTTCCTTCCTTCGTTGATCATTGATACATCAACAAAGAAGACAATGCCTATCATGATCGCACAGCTTCGTTCAGCAGACTTCTTAAAGTTTGATATGGGTCAGGTTTATATGTTCATTTTCATAGCAATCATACCTGTTATCATCGTTTATTTCTGCTTATCGAAATTCATCATCGCCGGTGTTTCACTCGGTGGTGTAAAGGAATAAGACAATTTTGGGTTAATATATTTTATACAGAAACGGCATCGGAAATTTTCCGGTGCCGTTTTGCTGTATATAATGCTATGGACAGCGTGTGGCATTTGCCGAGTGGCATACAAGCTAAGAGCGTATGAAGCATAAGAAAATCCCCTGTTAAGCGATTAACAGGGGATCGGAGTTTATTCGGTTATGGATTAGCCAAGTCTTGCTTCGAGATCAGCGAGTTCCTGCTTTAAGCCGTCGGGGAGCTTGTCACCGAACTGCTTGTAGAATTCCTTCATCTCTTCTACTTCCTTCTTCCAGAGGTCTCTGTCAACTGCGAGCAGCTTGTCTTCAACTTCTGATGTAACCTCATCCTCGATACCCTTGAGGTTGATGTCACCCTTCTTAGGAAGGTAGCCGATAGGAGTCTTTTCAGCGTCGATTGTACCTTCACATCTCTTGATGATCCAGTCGAGAACTCTCATGTTGTCGCCGAAACCGGGCCAGATGAAGTTGCCGTTCTCATCCTGCTTGAACCAGTTAACGTTGAAAATCTTAGGAGCCTTGTCGCCGAGCTTCTTGCCCATTTCGAGCCAGTGTGCCCAGTAATCAGCCATGTGGTAGCCACAGAAGGGCTTCATAGCCATAGGATCGTGACGGAGTACGCCTACTGCACCTGTAGCAGCTGCTGTTGTTTCAGAAGAAACTGCAGAGCCTACATATGTGCCGTGCTGCCAGCTGAATGACTGGTAAACCAGAGGAGTTGTAGCTGCACGTCTGCCGCCGAAGATGATAGCTGAGATCGGAACACCCTGGGGGTTGTTGAACTCAGGTGAAATGCAGGGGCAGTTCTGAGCGGGAGCTGTAAAACGTGAGTTAGGATGAGCGAGCTTGTTGCCTGCTGCTGTGTATTCCTTACCGTTAACCTTGTTGCCCTTCCAGTCTGTTGCATTCTCGGGAGGATTCTTGTCAAGACCTTCCCACCAAGCTGTCATATCATCATTGTTGATAGCAACGTTTGTGAAGATTGTGTTCTTTCTTGTAGATGCAAGTGCGTTGTAGTTGCTCTTTGCGTTTGTACCGGGAGCAACGCCGAAGAAGCCGTTCTCGGGGTTGATAGCGTAAAGTCTGCCATCGGGACCCTGCTTCATCCATGCAATATCGTCACCTACTGTGAATACTTCATAGCCTGCCTTCTTGTATCCCTCGGGAGGAATAAGCATAGCGAGGTTTGTTTTACCGCAAGCTGAGGGGAATGCTGCTGTGATATACTTGATGTCGCCATCGGGCTTCTTAACGCCGAGGATAAGCATATGTTCAGCCATCCAGCCTTCCTTCCAGCCCTGGTAAGAAGCGATACGGAGTGCGAAGCACTTCTTGCCGAGCAGTACGTTTCCGCCGTAAGCTGAGTTGATAGACCAGATCGTGTTGTCTTCGGGGAACTGAACGATGTATCTCTTTTCGGGATCAACGTCAGCCTTTGAGTGAAGGCATCTTACGAAGTCGTTGGAGTCATCGGGCAGGTTCTTGAATGCCTGTGCACCCATTCTTGTCATAATGTCCATGTTGAGTACAACATAGATAGAGTCTGTCAGCTCAACACCAACCTTAGCGATAGGTGAGCCGATAGGTCCCATTGAGTAGGGGATAACGTACATTGTACGACCCTTCATAACGCCGTCATAGAGCTTTGTCAGCTTAGCGTACATTTCCTTAGGATCCATCCAGTTGTTTGTAGGACCTGCATTCTCCTTCTCTCTTGAGCAGATGAATGTTCTGTCTTCTACACGGGCAACGTCGTTTTCAGCTGTTCTGTGATATAAGCAGCCGGGGAGCTTTTCCTGGTTGAGCTCAATCATCTCGCCTGTTGCGATAGCCTCGTCACGAAGCGCCTTGAGCTGCTCCTCGCTGCCATCGATCCATACAACCTTGTCGGGCTGTGTGAGGGCTTTCATTTCTTCAACCCACTTTAAAACATTCTGATTCTTTGTCATAACCGATTGTTCTCCTTTTCTTTATTTTATCAGCTTATGCTGATGAAAGTCATTCGGTAGGGAAATATCGATACGGTTCATTCGTACCTTGTTCCCCATTTACTATTATAAACTATTTTTTGCAATAGGTCAATAGCGAAATTGCAAAAAAGCTAAAAAAATTGCACAAAGTAAGCGTAATGCAACCGACTTTTTAATTTACGTCGGGAAAACTTATTACACGGCTGTATAACAGGTTTTCTTAATGTCACGCTACCTTGTGCTTTTTATTTTACTATTTTAATATCTACTGATTTTAAAGGAATTAAATGTCAGCTTTTACTTCCTTGCGAAGCAGTATTATCGCAAGAAGGTTCGGTATTGCCATAAGGCCGTTGAAAAGGTCGGAAACGTCCCACACTACTGTTGCCTGAATCACTGCTCCCACGAAAGCGGTAACAATGAAAATTGCAAGATACACGCCTACCCACTTCTTTGTGAAAAGGTAAACGAAACAGCTTCTGCCGTATATCCACCAGCCTGTAACGGTTGTTATCGCAAAGATGAACGTTGCGATGCTTAGGAATGCACCGGCAAAGTCACCGAGTCCGTCCTGGAATGCTATCAGCGCCATATCAAAACCAACGCTTGATTTCTGATCTGCACCGCTTGAAAGAATGCAGAGTGCTGTCATAGTGCAGATAATGATAGTATCAATGAAAACCGAAAGCATTGCCCACATACCTTGCGTATGGTGCTTGTCGGCGCTTGAGTTTGCATTAATCATTACTGAGGAGCCAAGACCGGCTTCGTTTGAGAATACGCCACGTTTTACGCCCCACTTCATAGCCTCGAGCATTACAACACCTACAGTTCCTCCGCCTACAGCCTTGAACGAAAAAGCTTCTGTGAAAATGCGTGCGAATACAGAAGGAACATTTTCAATGTTCATTATAATTACAGCAAAACAGCCGAGCAGATAACCGCCTGCGGCTATCGGAATTACCCATGATGTAACTTTACTGAGGCGGTGGATACCTCCGGGTGCTATTGCGGCAATTACTGCGGCACAAAGAATTCCCGATACCCATAGAGGTACTCCAAGACAGTTCTGAAGTGCCATTGAAGCCGAATTCACCTGAGCCATATTACCTATGCCGAAGCTGGCACCTATACAGCAGACAGCGAACATTCCCGCAAAGAACGCACCGAGCTTTTTGCCGCCGAATGCTTTTTTTATGTAAGCAAAAGGTACGCCGCCCGTAAGGCCGTCCGATTGCACGGTTCTGTATTTTGCACCGAGATAGTTTTCGGCAAAACTGGTAGCCATACCGAGAAGTGCGGAGATCCACATCCAGAATATTGCACCTGCACCGCCAAAAGCAATAGCGCTTCCTATTGCGATAATATTTCCTGTTCCTACTGTTGCACCGAGTGCGGCGGTAAGGGTTCTGAAAGGCGAAACCTTCTTTCCGTCAGCCTCAGGCTGTTTTGTAAGGAGTGTACGCTTTATTATAGTAGGGAAGTGCAGTACCTGCAAGCATCTGGTTCTTATTGTGAAGATAATTCCCGAGCCTGCAAACAGTATAAGCACCGGTATGCCCCATACTATGTTTTCGTTTATCCACTCTAATATTTCCATACTGACTTGTTCCTTTTCATCAAGCACAGACGTGGGTGCCTGTACGTTTTATATATTGATTGTATTCCCGAATATCACCGATTATGACGGGAAAGCTTCACATCACGATATAATCTCGGCATTTCAGGGTAATTTCCGATTAAAAATAGTATATAAAAAAAGTAAAATCTGATAAAATTTTGAATAGTTACTGCTTGTTAATAATTAAAAGCAAAAGTATGCAAGTCGAAAAAATAACCCCTCCGGTTTTACCGGAGGGGCGTAAAAACCTATTCTATTCCGACTATTCAAAATTTTTGGGCTTTTAGATTATTTCGTGCGGATTATTCGCCGCAGTATTCCTTCTTGTAGTATTCAACAAGGCCTACGAGATCCTCGTAACGCTTCTTGGAGTTAGCAACTGCCTTATCGAACAGTACGTTAGCTCTTTCGGGGTTAGCACGCATAAGAGAGTTGTAACGAACTTCTCTCATCATGAATTCCTTGTAATCACCTGTAGGAGCCTTGCTGTCGAGAGTGAACGGATTTGTTCCTGCAGGAGCAGCGGGGTTGAATCTGAACAGATGCCAGTAACCTGCCTGTACAGCTTCCTTTTCTACCTTCTGAGCGATTGTAAGGCCGCCCTTGATACCGTGGTTGATACAAGGAGCATAAGCGATAACCAGTGAAGGACCGTCATATGCTTCAGCTTCTGCGATTGCCTTTAAGCACTGGTTCATATCTGCACCCATTGAAATCTGAGCAACATATACATAACCGTACTTCATAGCGATACCGGAGAGATCCTTCTTCTTAACGTCCTTACCGCCTGCTGCGAACTGTGCAACAGCACCGATGTTTGTAGCCTTTGAAGCCTGTCCGCCTGTGTTGGAGTAAACTTCTGTATCGAATACGAATACATTTACATTCTTGCCTGATGCGAGAACGTGGTCAACACCGCCGTAACCGATGTCGTATGCCCAGCCGTCGCCGCCGAATATCCAGTTGGACTTCTTAGCGAGGTAGTTCTTAGCCTTGAGAACTGCATTCTTTTCAGCGCAGTCGCAATCAAGAGCTTCAAGAGCAGCAACGAGATCCTTTGTAGCAGCAGCGTTTGCCTTGCCGTCGTTAGCTGTTTCGAAATATGTGTCGATCTTAGCCTTAACGTCAGCGTTTTCAGTCTTTTCAGCAATTGCCTTTAACTGACCCTGTGCTCTGTGTCTTAATGTATCCTGAGCGATGAACATACCGAGACCGTACTCAGCATTATCCTCGAACAGTGAGTTGCCCCAAGCGGGACCCTTGCCTTCCTTATTTACTGTATAAGGAGTTGAGGGAGCAGAGCCGCCCCAGATCGATGAACAGCCTGTTGCGTTGGCAATGTACATTCTGTCGCCGAAGAGCTGTGTGATGAGCTTAGCGTAAGGAGTTTCACCACAGCCTGCGCAAGCGCCTGAGAATTCGAGCAGGGGCTGCTTGAACTGTGAACCCTTAACTGTTGTTTCCTTGAACTTCTCGTGAACTTCGGGCTTGTCGGCTACTTCCTTAACAGCGTAGTCGAACATGGGCTGTTCGTTCATCTGAGAATCAAGTGACTTCATAACGAGTGCCTTGTTCTTAGAGGGGCAAACCTGTGCGCAAACGCCGCAGCCTGTGCAGTCGAGAACAGAAGTTACCATAGCGAACTTCATGCCGGGAAGACCCATAGCGTCCTTCATCTTTGCACCTGCAGGAGCCTTAGCAGCTTCTTCTTCGGAAAGAATTACGGGACGGATAACTGCGTGAGGACAAACGAATGAACACTGGTTACATTCGATACAGTTCTCGGGAATCCACTCGGGAACGTCTACTGCGATACCACGCTTCTCATAAGCTGCAGAGCCCTGGGGGAATGTACCGTCAGCCATGCCTACGAATGTAGATACGGGGAGCTTGTCGCCTCTCTGAGCGTTAACGGGGATAAGGATATTGTTAACGAAATCAACGAGATCCTTTCTGTCACCTGTAGCTGTGTGAACGGGAAGTGTACCCTCAGCGTCAGCCCAAGATGCAGGAACGTCAACCTTGATAACCTCGCCTGCGCCCTTTTCGATTGCGGCGTAGTTCATTTTAACAATGTCGTCACCCTTCTTAGCAAATGACTTGTAAGCAGCCTTCTTCATATATTCGATAGCATCTTCAGCGGGGATGATGTTAGCGATTGAGAAGAATGCAGACTGTAATACAGTATTTGTCTTGTTGCCAAGACCGATCTCCTTAGCTACCTTGATAGCGTTGATGATGTAGAAGTTGATGTTGTTCTTAGCGATGTATGCCTTAACGGGAGCGGGGAGCTTCTCGTCAAGCTCGTCAACTGTCCACTGGCAGTTGAGCAGGAATGAACCGCCGGGTACAACGTCCTCAACCATATCGTACTTGTCGATGTATGAAGGGTTGTGGCAAGCTACGAAGTTAGCCTTGTTTACAAAGTAAGTTGACTTGATAGGCGACTTACCGAAACGAAGGTGAGAAATCGTAACACCGCCCGACTTCTTTGAGTCGTATGCGAAGTATGCCTGAGCATACATATCTGTGTGGTCACCGATAATCTTGATAGAGTTCTTGTTAGCACCGACAGTACCGTCTGAACCAAGACCCCAGAACTTACAGCAGGTTGTGCCTTCGGGAGTTGTGTTGGGGTTCTCACCGATGGGCAGTGAAAGACCTGTAACGTCATCCTCAATACCGATTGTGAACCTGGGCTTTTCTGTGTTGTTGTATACTGCAATGATCTGAGCAGGGTTAGTATCCTTAGAACCAAGACCGTAACGACCTGTGAATACGGGTACATCCTGGAACTTGCCTGCCTGCTTGAGAGCTGCAACAACGTCGAGGTATAAGGGTTCGCCGAGTGCGCCGGGTTCCTTTGTTCTGTCGAGAACTGTAATCTTCTTAACAGTTTCGGGAATAGCAGATACGAAAGCGTCAACGCTGAAGGGTCTGTAAAGTCTAACCTTAACAAGACCAACCTTCTTGCCCTGAGCTAACATATAGTCGATTGTTTCTTCGATAGTATCGCAAACAGAGCCCATAGCAATGATTACCTGCTCAGCATCGGGAGCACCGTAGTAGTTGAACAGCTTGTAATCTGTACCGATTTCAGCATTTACCTTGTCCATGTACTTCTGTACGATAGCGGGTGTAGCTTCATAGTACTTGTTGCTTGCTTCTCTTGCCTGGAAGAAGATGTCGGGGTTCTGAGCTGTGCCGTGCAGAACGGGCTTCTCGGGATTGAGAGCTCTGTTTCTGAAAGCGTCTACAGCTTCGTGGTCGAGCATCTTGTCGAGTGTTTCATAGTCCCATACTTCAATCTTCTGGATTTCGTGTGATGTTCTGAAACCGTCGAAGAAGTGAAGGAAAGGAACTCTTGCCTCGTATGTTGAAAGGTGAGCTACAGCACCGAGATCCATAACTTCCTGAGGGTTAGTGGAGCAGAGCATAGCATAGCCTGTCTGACGGCAAGCGTAGATATCGCTGTGATCACCGAAAATAGAAAGTGCGTGTGTTGCAAGAGCACGAGCGGAAACATGAATAACGCTGGGCAGTAATTCACCTGCAATTTTATACATATTGGGGATCATGAGCAGTAAGCCCTGTGATGCTGTGTAAGTTGTAGTACATGCACCTGCTGCGAGAGAGCCGTGAACTGCGCCTGCTGCGCCGGCTTCTGACTGCATTTCTACTACCTTTACTTCCTGTCCGAAAATGTTCTTTCTTCCGGCTGTTGACCAGGAATCTGTTACTTCAGCCATTACTGAAGATGGTGTAATGGGGTAAATCGCTGCAACGTCAGTAAACGCATAAGACACGTGACCTGCGGCGTTGTTACCGTCCATAGTAAGTTTTTGTCTTCCCATGGGAATCGTCCTCCTTTGTTTTTGCATACAGTCATACCAAGACGTATGCTTTCAACTTAGTATTATATCATAATCGTTCCGGAATGTAAACCTCTAAAAGTGAAAATTTTCAGAATTTTTTAGTTTCCTGTACAATTTTTTGAGTCAGCTTAAGCTAACCGGATATAACTGTCTTTGAAAGAATGTTTTCCTCCGGCAACGAAAAATTTGCTCTGTATAAGATGTGACAGGCGTATTTCCGTTATCTGTGCGGTGAAGATGGCTGTGCCGCTGCGAGCGGATATCTGTTGTTTCGATAATCTTTGTGAAAAGTAAGAAAAAATTTCCCGCTCCTCCTTGAAATAATCACCGTTTAATGATACAATATTATATATAAACTTACTATGAAATTCGCTGCAACAGCAGTTTTAGGAACGGAGCAGAAAAATTGATCCAGTATTTAAAGGATATCTGGGAGAATATACAGAGTGTTTTTGCAACAATGGGACTTGTTGATTATCTTGATATTCTCCTTCTTGCCTATCTCATATATAAAGGCATTAAAATCATCAAGGAAACACGGGCGGAGCAGCTTATCAAAGGTATAATTCTGCTGGCTATACTTTTCTTTGTCGTAAATCAGTTTCAACTGAAGGCGATGAAGGTTATAATAGAAACCTTCCTCAATGTCGGAATTATCGCTATACTTATTGTATTCCAGCCGGAGCTTCGCCGTGTGCTTGAAAAAATGGGACGAACCACAAAGGTGAAAAAGCTGGCTCTTAATTTTGAAAGTAAGACGGATACGGCGACCGCCGACATACATAACTGTATAGAGGCTGTCTGTACGGCTTGCGAACAGCTTTCGCAGACCGCTACGGGCGCACTTATCGTATTCGAGCGTGAAACAAAGCTCGGTGAGCAGATAGACACCGGTACGATAATCAACGCAACACCAAGCCCTGAGCTTTTCGGTAATATATTTTTCCCGAACACGCCGCTGCACGATGGTGCGGTGATAATCCGTGACAGCAAGGTATATGCCGCGGGATGCTTCCTGCCTAAGCCTCAGAAGGAAGAACTGATTTCAAAGGCTCTCGGTTCACGTCACAGAGCGGCTATCGGTATGAGCGAGGTTTCGGATGCGGTGATAGTTGTTGTTTCGGAAGAAACCGGTACTATATCTATAGCCGAAAACGGAAGTCTTACACGCTTTTACAATAAGGATACACTGCGAAAGCTGCTTACGGCAAAGCTGATTCCCGAAAAGCCCGAAGCAAAGAAGATGAAGAATAAGGCTTTAAAAAAGCATAAGAAAAACGCACCCGTTGCGAAAAAAGAACAGGGGGCGGATAAATAATGAAGGAATGGATAAAGAGTTTTTTACAGAATTTTGTAAAGAATCTTAAGAATATTATATTTGCGCTGATTATTGCAATCATTGTATGGTTTGCAATCTCGATGCAGATATTCCCTGATGTCACAACTCACGTCAGCGATATTCCGGTTGAAGTCAAGGCTACGGAATATATGACGGAAAATGCGCTTTCCGTAACGAACAGTTATATTGATAAGATAACCGTACAGGTAACAGGCAAAAGATATGAGGTAGGAAACCTTACTGCAAGCGATTTTACAGCCAGTGCGGATCTGTCGGCTATCACGGCGCCGGGTGAATATAAGGTAAAGGTTAACGTAACACCGGTAAAGGAAAACAGCTGTACGGTTGACGATGAGGGTCTGAGCGTTAAACTCAAGGTCGAAAAGACGGTATCAAAAACGTTCAGTATTTCCGACGGCAGTATGAAGGCTGTAGCTGAAGGCATTACCGCTACGGCGGGTATGAAGATAGACAGCGTTACCGCTGAGCCTTCGACCATAACGCTTACGGGCGACAGCACTGCAATAGACGCAGTGAAATCGGTCGAGATACGTTCTGTATTTGCTGGCGAAACCTCAGAGTCGGTTTCTTCAAAAGGTCAGATTGTTCTGCTTGGCAGTAACGGAGATATAATCGAAAATCCCGATATAAAATACGACAACGAGAGCTACACCGTGAATATAACGCTGTATAAACAGAAAACGCTGCCTCTTACGGTACAGTTTACGAACGTTCCGTCAAACTTTGATTTAAGCAGTCTTAAATACAGCATCTATCCTGAATCGCTCACTGTTTCTTCACCCGACGATTCGCTTGATTCACAGGAGAAGTTCGAGATAGGAACGATAGATCTCAGTCAGCTTACGACCAAGTATTTGCAGAAGCTGACGCTTCCGATAGCTTTACCCGAAGGATATAAGAATATCAGCGGAAACACATCCGCTATGGTTTCCTTTGAGGATGCGGAGAATTACACGTTCCTCAGCTATACTGTCCAGAAGGATAATATCCGTATTATAAATGCACCGGACAATTTCGATGTCGATGTTCTTACAAACGAACTCAGCGTCAATGTTACGGGTCCGGCAGATGAAATAGCGGCGCTTGCGTCAAAGGATATTTATGCGACAATAGACCTTATGGGAACTACGCTTACCGCAGGGCTTAAAGATGTGACTGCGGAATTCACGTTGCGTGGAACCAAGGTCAGAAGCTGGGTGACAGGAGAATACAAGGTATCTATACAGGTAACCGAGAGGGCAGAGGATACTGCGGATTAAAATCGGAACGGAGATGTTTTCTTGAATATTTCATTGCTTTCACAGGCGGTCGGTACGTCTACCGATCCGCTTGAGAATGCGCAGGAGCAGATAAAAGAAGCTGAAACGTTTTTCAATCAAATGATAAACGCTTTTGTAGGATATCTGCCTACGCTGATTGCGGCGGCGGTAATACTGATAGTAGGAATGGTTATTTCCAAGCTCGTGCTGAAAATGATGAGCAGGGGTATGAAACACGATGTTATCGACAAGACTGTTTCACGCTTTATTTATTCATTGGTCAGAATACTGCTTTATGCGCTGCTTGCTACTATTGTTCTCGCCGTTCTCGGCGTTCCGATGACTTCTATAATAGCTGTGATAGGTACGGCAGGCGTTGCCATCGGACTTGCGCTTCAGGACAGCCTTTCAAATATAGCGGGCGGATTCAGCATAATGCTCACAAAGCCGTTCAAAATAGGAGATTACATCAAGGTCGATGACGTCGAGGGTACGGTTGAAGCAATCAATATGTGGTATACCGAGCTTCATTCATACGATAATAAAGCCATCTTCTATCCCAACGGGCAGATAACATCAAAGAAGGTCACCAACTATACAACGCTTGGAATAAGGCGTGTGGATATGGTATATACGATTTCTTACAATGCCGATTTCAGAAAGGCGATGGAGGTTCTCAAAAGCATAACAGATGCTCACGAGCTTATACTTAAAGAGCCTGAGCCGAAAATCAGGATAACCGAGCTTGCCGAGAGCGCTGTAAGAATAACCTGTTATCCGTGGGTAAAGGCTGAGGACTATTGGACGGTATACTTTGACCTTAACGAAGCGGTCAAGGAGCAGTTCGACTTGAATGGTATCGAGATACCCTATAATCAGCTTGATGTGCATCTGAAAAAAGACAATCAGGATGCCGCTACGAAAAAATAAAGCAGGCAATAATGCTTTCGCAGAGCTGTCGCAGGCTCTGCGAATTGTTATATCGGACGATATACGGTAAGGAAAAATTGATTTGCGAATGAGAAAAGGAGTTTTTTGTGGACAAGATACATCTGAAATCACCGTCAAATTGGATAAACGATCCCAACGGATTTATATATTATAAAGGTAAGTACCATTTGTTCTATCAGCATTTTCCCTATGCGCCGGTATGGGGCAGAATGCACTGGGGACACGCTGTAAGTGACGATCTTGTTACATGGGAGCATAAGGGGATAGCTCTTTATCCTACCAAGAAAAATGACAGGAGCGGATGCTTCTCGGGTAGTGCGGTCGAGCATGACGGGAAAATGCACATTTTTTATACCGGCATAAATTATCGTGAGGAAGATCCCGAAAATATCAACTGCGCACTGAATTACGGCTTTATAGCGTCACAGATGAAGATTGTTTCGCAAGACGGATATACCTTTGATAATTTCAATGCGAAAACTACGATAATTCAACCTTTGCATGACAGCACTTCAGGCTCAGAATCCGACACCAGAGATCCTAAGGTATGGCGAGGCAGTGATGCGTGGTATATGATAGTCGGAAGCACCTATGACAATAATGGAAGATTCCTGTTTTTCAAAAGCGAAAATCTCGAAAACTGGGAATATGTGAATTATTGCGAAAAAAGAGGATTCGGCTGTATCTGGGAATGCCCGGATTATTTTGAAGTCAACGGTAAAGGCGTAGTAATCTTTTCGCCCATCGGAATACTTGATGATAATATGATCTATGATTCTGCGGCAATATGCTGTTTTGCGGATTTTGACGAAAAAAGCTGTAAAATGACTATGAGCGATGAATACAGTATGTTTGATTACGGCATAGACCTGTATGCGCCGCAGAGCAATACGGACGAAAACGGCAGACGTGTAGTTATTGCGTGGGCGAGAATGCCCGAAGCGGTAGGCGATAATGAGAATAAACGCATAGGTATGATGTGTATACCTCGTGTGGTTGACGTAAGAAATAATCACATATATTTTTCACCTCACCCGAACATAAGAAAAGCCTTTTCAAAAAAGAGCGGCAAGCCCTCGCATAAATCGGGATATATGCTGAAAACAGCGATAAACAACGGGGAGAGCATAAATATCGGCGGTTATATCATCCGCCGTGAAGACGATATTATTATAACGGATCGTACAGCGGTTTTTATAAATGATAAAAATTACAGGCTTATTACAAAAACACCTGTTGTGAAAGAGGGGAACAGGCTCGAAATCTATGTCGACAGCAATCTGATAGAAATATATATCAATGACGGGGAATATGTGCTGAGCAGTGTGGTTTACGGATTGTCGGATATAATTGAAGGCGGAGAATACGAGATTTTCGTGACGGAATAAATATCTGAAAGGGAATATATCATGGAAGAAAAGAACACAAATGTTTCGCAAACGGAAGAAAATCCGGAGCAGAACAGCGCTGAAATAGCGGCTGAGAGTGAAAGCACGACCGAAGCGGCAAAAGCCGGCATTAAGACGGCAGTGCCTAAATGGCTTATCATAATTATAGCGGCTATGGCGGCGGTGATAATAGGGCTTTCGGTAACGCTCGCAGTGATTCTTGCGGGAGGGAAAACCGTCGATGAATCGTCATCATCACAGAGCGGCACATCCGCAGATAACAGCGAAAACTCATCATTACCACAAAGCACGCAGAGCGATACTTCGACAGGCAGCTCGCAGGGCGCTGTAACGGAAGACGGCATCATCCTGCAATATTCCGTAGATAATTCGTGGGGCGACGACGGAAATCTGAATTACGGAGTTCAGTTTGGTATCACCAACAATACAAACAGCGGAATTTCGGGCTGGGAACTGGTCGTTGAAATAGACGGTCTTAAAGGCTGTGAGGGCTGGAACGGCACATACAGCCAAAACGGAAATACGGTAACTGTGACAAATGCCGAATATAACGGGGATATTCAGCCAGGCTCCACTGTGGTTATCGGCTGTAATCTGAATACGGACAAAGAACTGAAAATAAACAGGGCAGAGCTTAACAAAACGCAGTGCGTTGTTAAAGCGGGAAATGTAAATCAGAATAATCAGAATAATCAGAATGCAAACGGTAATGGCACTTCCGAAACAGATGTTGACGCACTGCTTGAAAGGAGCAAGGACGGCGAACAAGGTGACGACTGGCTTCATACGGACGGAAACAAAATCCTTGATAAAGACGGTAAGCAGGTGTGGCTTACAGGTGTGAACTGGTTTGGATATAATACCGGCACGAATACATTCGACGGCTTATGGAACAGTGAGCTTAAGTCGTCCGTAAAGGCTATTGCCGATCACGGATTCAACCTTATTCGTGTGCCGATGTCGGCTGAGCTTATAAATTCGTGGGCGGCGGGAGAATATCCCAAGGCAAACTACAACAATGCCTACAACACAGAGCTTAACAGTATGAACAGCCTTCAGATATTCGATTATTTTCTGAAGCTGGCGGAGGAGAACGGTATTAAGGTTATGCCGGACATTCATTCCGCAGAAACAAATGCTTCAGGGCATACGGTGAATCTCTGGTATACCGACAAGGTAAGCGCAGAGGATTATTATAAGGCGCTTGAGTGGATGGCGGAACGTTATAAGGATAATGATACGATAATAGCGTACGATCTCAAGAACGAGCCGCACGGCAAGCCCTATGAAGCGGATAAAGCGGCGATATGGAACGATTCCGATTCGGCTAACAACTGGAAATATGTTGCCGAAACTGCCGCATCAAGAATACTTGCCAAGAATCCGAATGTGCTTATACTGGTAGAGGGTACCGAGATATATCCGACAGATATTAAGAGCAACAAGGATTTCAGCTCGACAAATGACGATGATTACTATTTCAACTGGTGGGGCGGTAATCTCAGGGGCGTAAAGGATTTTCCTGTCAATCTCGGAAAATATCAGAACAAGCTGGTGTATTCTCCGCACGACTACGGTCCTACGGTTTATCAGCAACCGTGGTTTGAGGGCGACTATGATTTTGACAGCCTTATGCGTGACTGCTGGCAGGATAACTGGTTCTTCATCTACAAGAACAATACCGCACCGCTTCTTTTAGGAGAATGGGGCGGATTTATGAAGGAGCCTAATCTTAAATGGATGACCTGTATGCGCCGTCTGATAAGCGAGAACCATCTTAACCACACATTCTGGTGCTACAATGCCAACTCGGGCGATACGGGCGGACTTGTGCTTGATGATTTTTCAACGTGGGACGAAGAAAAGTACGCATTTGTAAAGGAGGTTCTGTGGCAGGAAAACGGCAAGTTCGTAGGTCTTGATCATAAAATCGCACTCGGTGAAAACGGTATCACGCTGAAGGATGCCAAGGGACTTTAGAGCCTGATAAGCGATGAAATTTAAATGCCGATAACGTCATATCCATCCTTGCTAAAAGGGCAGGGATGGATATGATGTGAGGCAAATAATAAAATATGTATCTGCTTTACGGGACGTTTATTGTCACGAAATGGCGGCAATTTTAAGCTGTAAAAGAAAATCGAAAAATTTTCAAAAAAGTCTTGACATTTCATTTTTATTGTGTTATAATATACAAGCGTCAATGAGATGTGTGCTTTTAAAGCAGATAATGAATATGCGGGTGTAGTTCAATGGCTAGAATCCCAGCCTTCCAAGCTGGTTGTGTGGGTTCGATTCCCATCACCCGCTCCATAGTTTTCACGAAAGTGAAAACTTATTTATTTTGATAAATATGAAAATGCAGACCATGCGCCACTAGCTCAGCTGGATAGAGCAACCGCCTTCTAAGCGGTAGGTCACAGGTTCGAATCCTGTGTGGCGTGCCATTTATGGTGGGTGTAGCGTAGCTGGTTAACGCGTCGGATTGTGGTCCCGAAGATCGTGGGTTCGAGTCCCATCTCCCACCCCATATTTATTAAGAACGAATGCCGCCTGCGCTGGCTTATAGTGCCGGCGGCATTTGTTTATACTGGGATATAGCCAAGCGGTAAGGCAACGGACTTTGACTCCGTCACTCGTGGGTTCAAATCCCGCTATCCCAGCCATGCGTAAATCCTCTCTGTCACTGCGATTGAGGGGGTTTTTCTTTTTTGAAATTTTTGTGTTGTAATTGGCGATTACGCCACAATTACGCCATTGTGTATTTGTCAACTGCTTCAGAAAGTATCTTATAATCATCCATGTGTGTGTAACCGCCGGTTACTTCTAAAGATTGATGACCGAGAATTTTCGATACAACGGCAGTCGGCATTCCTCGTGCCTGCATCAGCGTGCTATATGTGTGTCGTGTTGAATGCGGCGGTAAAACTTCTATAGGATGCTTTCCGTCAGTCGCAAGTTGCTTATTAAGACGATCGAAGAACCACATATATCTGCTTCGCAGGCTTGATTCTGTGACAATGTAATCAGCGATAACATATTTCTGAGCTCTGTTGATTTTTTCTTCAATAAAAGTCATTACATTCTTATTGATAGGTACTATTCGTTCCTTGCCGTTCTTTGGTGGGCCTATCGTTCCATCACGCTTAACAGCACTGTCGATAAGTACACAGCTACGTTTAAAATCAAACTTTCCCGGCGATAGAGCTCTCAGCTCACCGGAGCGTATTCCTGTTGACAAAAGAATGATTATCGGAAGCCCGAAAGTATCGTCGTTTTTTGCAAAATTTAAGATTTCGATTGCATCTTCCTCTGTGTAACTTTGCTTCTGCCCTGCTTTCTTCTTGGCTATCTGTGCTCTTGTAACGGGATTCTTTGTGCAATAATCGTTGTCTACTGCATCCTCAAATAAGGCGTTCAACAAAAAGCGTAACCGCTTCCTAATACTTTGGCTGTAATCAAGGTTCGCAAAAAAATCGGTAATATGGATGGGCTTGATGTCACTCAAGCTCATTTTGCCTATCTTATGATCGCTCACTTTTTGTAAGAGATACTTATATTCTTCAAACGTGCTTCGCTGTATGTTGTTTTTCTTGTATGTGTCCAGCCATACAGGAATCCATTCTGACAGCGAATAGTCGTCGGTCGCTCGCTTTGATTCTCCGCCGCTCTTGATAAACTCTTTGTACTTCTTACGGCATTCTGATTCCGTAGAGCCGTAGAATCGGTAACGTAATCTTTTTCCGAAAATATCATAGCCATCACTTATGGTCAATTCTATTTGGCCTGTTTTAAGTTTTCTGAAACTTCCGTCGCCCTTTTTGCGTGCTCTCATAATAAACACCTCCTAAATTTTTTCCCCGCTTGTTACGGCGGGGAAGGGCTTATTTATACTTCTCCACAAGCTCCGCCATAGCGTCCTTGATGATCTGCGCCTGCGATATATTGTTATCGGTGCAGATCTGCTTGAACTCTGCGGCAAGCTCTTTGGGTACACGAAACGTCATGGCGGTGTACACTTTATCGTTATATCTCTGTTTCACCTGCGTTGATGTGTGGGTCTTACGCTTTGTTTCGGGCATTTCTTATCACTCCTATCAATCTTACGGTACATTCAGCCAGTACGACAATTGCGCAGATTATAGTGCAAATGTTAATCCATATATTCCACGCAGAAGCAACATCAAGCATAAAAAATACTGCGAGAACGAGAAACCATATATCACTTTTTTTCACTTGTAAAACTCCTTTCACTGTGGTATAATATAAGTACCCCACAAGGGGGAGGAGCTTTCGCCCCTCAGGTTCAGGCTATTTCCATTGACTGATTGCTGTTATCAAAGCGGCGACTGCAACAACTGCTTTGATTACGATGTCGGCTATCTCAATGGCGGTAGCCTTTTTCTTTTTTCTCTTTGGCATCTTTTCCTCACCTCCTGTATATATTATATCATACTGCAAGCAGTATGTCAAGAGGTTTAGGAAAATATTTTAGAGTTTTTTAAATATTATCAATTAGGTCTTTAAAGTATGAAAGCTCTTTATAATATTTCGTATTCTTAGTAGCATTAAGAGCCTTTGTAGCGAGGTCTTGTCTACCGATTCCTTTTAACAATTCGATTAAACGAATATATATCATCGCATTATCAGGAGCAATTTTAAGAAGTCTGGTATAAGTGTTGATTGCCTCAGCAGGATTGTCACCGTTTTTATATAATTCGGCAAGCATGAAAAGCATTTGCGTTTTTGTATAAAAAGGATTGATGTAATTACCGTCTATGTATGATTTTAATAATTCTGCGGCTTCGCTGTGGTTTTCTCCGAGATTTTTATATATGATAGCCAAAGCAAGTTTATCGTGTGCGTTGTTGCTTGTTTTGCATTTCTCAATGACTTCGATTAACTCACTATCTTCATTATCAATCGAACTTACGCTTTGAGCAAAGTTGACATTATCATATAAATGATCAGGGTCCTGGATTTCATAACGCTTCTGTTCTAAAAACGCAATCAATTCTGACGGTGGCGGAGTAGTGGTTTTAATACCTTGCTGTTCATATTCAAGGAGCGGTTCGACATATCGTATTGCAGAATCAATTGATTCTATAGTACAAGATACTCCGTTGCCAAGCTGTATATTAAGCTTAACATTTTCTATTGCTGTTTCTGCTCCTACTATCAACGCTTTTAAAAGATTGTTCATGTACTCTATTTTATCTTCTCCCATTAGATTTTATTGCTTACGCAGTATCGACAAAAGTTTTTTATATGTCTTTTATTACTTTTCTCACAATTCCAAGTATTCTTAACCTGTCTCGGTCAGCACCTTTAAAAACTCTTGGCGCATATTCGGGATTGAATGATAGCAGTGTAATGCTGTTCTTATCATATTCTATCTTTTTAACGACTGAATCTTCCCCGTCAATCAGAATCACTGCCACCTGTCCGGGATCACACCAATCTTGCTTTAGCACCTGAATAGAATCGCCTTCTTCAATTTTGGGGTACATACTGTTGCCTTGCACCTTTATACACATCGTGTTCTTTGCTTCTTCATCACTGGCAATAAACAACGGCATATACTCAAGAATGCAATTGTCAGCATAAGCACCAAAGCCCGCTGATACACTCTCGTAAACAGGAATCATTCTGATTTTATCCTGTGGAAGAATAGTTGCATTTGATTCAATAGAGCGTGATGTGAGCTCCGGATTATCTGTTTTAAGCGCAAGGTATGCCGCACTTACATTAAGCTCACACGCTATTGACTCAAGTATTGGCAATTTTATTTTTGCTACCTGTCCTGTTTCGTATCTCTGTATCGTTGATTTATTTAATCCTAAACGTTCTCCGAGTTCCCCTTGTGTCAGTTTGTTTTTTTCACGGCATAGTTTGATTCTTTTACCAATTTCATTCACATCTGCCATGTTGTTCACCTCATTTCATTATAAGCATTATAGCATATTAAATTGCGTAATGCAATAACATTTTTTGAATTTGCTAAAAAAAGTTGCAAAACGCTATTGACAAACGTAGAAAGATGTGTTAATATATGCTTACGGAAAGTTGCAAAACGCAACAAACGAAGGAGGTGAGAAAATGGTGAATACAAATAAAATCAAGGGTAGAATGCGTGAACTTGAAATAACACAGGCAGATGTGGCTAAGTGTTTGAATATCGCTCAGCCAACTGTAAATCAGAAGATTAACAATATCAGACCGTTCGACTTAGATGAAGCCGAGAAATTTTCTAATCTTCTGGGTATAAATGCTGGTGAGTTCGGTACATATTTTTTTGCTCACTAAGTTGCAAAACGCAACAAACAGAGGAGGTGAAAATATGAATCTGAGGCATATAAAAGAAAAAATCGAGGACAAAATGCTTGACCCCGATTTTACAAGTAAAGCATCATTGGCAGTTTCTATCGTGTCTCTTGTCGTTGCCGTACTTGTTCTGTATGTAAAATTAAAATACAGAACCGTATAAAGAAACCAAAGATATGAGCAACGATAAAATTGAAATGAAAATAGCTGCCCAAGAGCGAAAATTTGAAGTCTTGAAATCTGCATAGTCTTCACAAGCAATTGTGCCGCTGTTGGTAATAACAAGCTCAGCTGAACACTGGCGACTACTGTCACGCATAATTTTGATTTGCTTATGCTGTAGAAAACCTTTTTCCAAAAGAATGTCGGATATGTCATTTTTAATGGCAAAACCGTCGCTTTTGTAAAATTGTTTCAAGAGCTTATATTCATCACGGGAGATGTACAATGATTATCGCACCTTTCTATTTTTGTTTTCATTATATCACAAAATGGAAAGGTCTTGCAACAAACTGAGGAGGTGAGAACATGGAAGCCAACATTGAAAGAGAATGGGAAGAAAAGTACAAGCCTGCTATTCTCCGGCATAAGAAAGTGCCAAAGGAGATAGTAGCCGATTTACTTGACGTATCAACACAGACGGTTGATGATATGCTTCGCTCGGGTGATTATCATTTTGGTATTGCACGGCATTGTGCAGGCGGTAAGTACAAGTATGAGATTCATCCATTGCGATTTATAGCGTGGTACGAAGGAAGGTTACTTTAATAAGGAGGTAGAAATGAAAATATCTAAGATAATTGCCTGTATACTGTCCCTGCTCCTCAGAGCCTGGATAACAGCCTCTGCGGCAGTAATGATGTACATACAGATGTCGGTGCTGGCGTATGCCCAGAGAGGATACAAGGCAATCGGCGGCGAAATGCTCCCCGTTGCAATAGTCGCTGTTGCGGTCTGGTACGGACTGGGATGGCTTATGAAGGTATGGTATATGGATATGATAGGAGGCGGACACGATGACAGATCTTGAGCGAATCGCCAAAGAAGCCACCGATCACGGCATGAGCTACGGCGAGTATGTTGCCTGGAAGGCGAGAGCCACAATTGAGCAACAGCAAAACTACCGCCGTGCAAGACAGGTGGCGGAGATACAGAGAAAGAGAGGACAGCGAAAATGAGTAAAATAGGAGTTGTTAAAGGGTTCAAGGTGTTCAATCCTGATTGGACGTGTAAAGACAAAAAGTACGGTTGTCCAGGAAGGTTTGAAGAAGATGTTACACCGTCTATTTGCAATAAAGGGATGCACTTCTGCAAGAGGGCAAGCGACTGCTTCAATTATTATTCATTCGACCCGAATAACAAGGTTGCAGAAGTCATAGCTTACGGCGAAGTTTCAGAAGAAGGCGATAAGTGCGCTACGAATAAACTTGAAGTAGTTCGTGAAATCCCGTGGGCTGAAGTGCTTGAAATCGTGAACATGGGAAAGGGCTGCACCGGACTTTGTAACAGCGGCAATCGTAACAGCGGCAATTGTAACAGCGGCAATTGGAACAGCGGCGATTGGAACAGCGGCAATTGGAACAGCGGCAATCGTAACAGCGGCAATTGGAACAGCGGCAATTGGAACAGCGGCAATTGGAACAGCGGCGATTGGAACAGCGGCAATTGTAACAGCGGCGATTGGAACAAGTGTGGCTTTTCCAATGGATGCTTCAACACCACAAGCCCGAAAATTTACCTGTTCAATAAGCCTTCTGAATGGACTTATAAAGATTGGCTGAACAATGAAGCCCGCTATTTGCTGAATCAGATTCCGGGGGATGTGCTTGAATACATTTGGCTTTCTAATATGACGGATAAAGAAAAGGTGGCACACCCAGAAGCGGAAACAACAGGCGGCTATCTGAAAATCTTGGATAATTCCGAATGTGCGGTCATTTGGTGGCGTGGACTTTCTGACGGTAAAAAGGCAATTATCACAGCAATTCCGAATTTCGACAAGGCTATTTTCAAAGAGATCACCGGGATTGATGTAGATACGGATTAAGAGAGAGGGAAGAAATGAAGTTTAAAGTTAGCACAACGGTTACTTCCTATAAAGAGGTAATGGCAATTGTTCAGGCACTTGCCGGTATTGTGAACAATATCAATGTAACAGACTGTGAGGGCGAGGAGGACGAAGACGATGTATAAATGCGAACGTTGCGACTGGACAGGCTCAGCATCAGAGCTTGGACACTACACTGAGTATCGTGGCGAGTGTCACGGTGCGCCGGCTTGGGAAACATTACCGTGTTGTCCGGAGTGCGGATATGATGTTGAGAACATTGAAGAAAAATAAAAAAAAGAGCTCCCCGGAGGGAGCAAAGCAAATATTCAATTCACATTAAGTATAGCACGACAGCTATAATTTGTCAACTAATCAAACAAAAAGGCGCACAGCGTCTTAAATAAACAGGAGGATTTCAAAATGACAGAATTTAAGATCACAGTCGAGGCAACAGCCCTCGCTAACGCAATCGAGAACCTTGCCAAAGCAATATCGGCAAACGGAATGGGTAACACCATCGCTGCGGTTACGGCATCCGTTCCTAAAGTTGCTACGACTCCGGTGTCCACATCTGCGCCTGTGCAGCAGTTTGTTTCTGCTCCGACAGTTCCGACAGCAACAGCGCCCGTAGTGCCGGTAGCCGCACAGGTACCGGTTACTGTGTCGGCACCCGTGACCGCTCCGGGTCAGCAGTCCGCAAATGCCGCATTGACACCGATTCCCACTGCCGCGCCTACCTATACACTTGATATGCTTGCGGCGGCGGGCTCAGCGTTAATAGATGCAGGTAAGATGAATGAGTTGCTGGGCATTCTCAGTCGCTATGGTGTTAATGCGCTAACGGAGTTACAGCCTGCCGTTTATGGAGCGGTAGCCGCAGAACTCAGAAATCTCGGCGCAAATATATAAGGAGGTAGCAATATGCGTAATAAAATCCAGATTAGAATTCCCCGTTCAGCAGAAGGTCGCGTGATCAGAATATCTCCTGCGGCGGAAGCTGTTCTCGCAGAATTACAGCGCACTACAAGATTGCCAATATCTCAGATTGCGTCACAGATGATAATACAGGGGGCAGATTTTGTTGAAATAATCGAGGAGGATGACAATGCCAACACCTGAAAAACACGCACTGCTTTCTGCGTCAGCGTCATCAAGGTGGCTTAATTGTACTGCCGCACCAAGATTTGAAGAACAGTTTCCCGAAACCACATCACAGTATGCAGAAGAAGGAAGAATAGCTCACGCAATGTGCGAATTAAAGGTACTCAAAACCTTTACTGCCGGAATTAAGCCCAGAAGCTATACCGCACGAATAAACAAAATAAAGGAGATGCCCGGTTACAGTTCTGAGATGGACAGAACCTCAGACCTTTATATCGAGCACCTCAGTCAGTTAGCACTTTCGTATAAGGCAAAACCCAACATATCCCCAGAAGTGCAGGTAGATCTTACAGGCTACATACCCGGCGGCTTCGGCACTTGCGACTGCATTATGATAGGCGGTGATACACTTAGCATAGTGGATTACAAGCACGGTAAAGGCGTACCAGTATCGGCGGAGGGAAACACGCAGATGCGGTTGTATGCTCTCGGTGCTCTCAAGCGTTATTCACCTGTTTATGGGAACAGTATAAAGAGCATAAGAATGACGATTGATCAACCTCGTATCAGTGATGAAGTCAGTACCGAAACAATATCTGTAGAGGAACTACTCGCTTGGGGTGAAAGCATAAAGCCGATAGCACAGGCGGCCTATACCGGCCCCGGCGAGTTTGTGCCGGGTGAGCATTGCAGATTTTGCAGAGGAAAGGAACACTGTCGTGCCAGAGCCGAACAGTATACAGCCCTTGAAGAATTTAAGGATTGCGTACTACCCGGTACTTCCGGTGATCAGGACAAGCGTATTCTTTCTGACAGCGAAATAGGTGACCTGCTTACAAAAGGTGCTGAACTCGTGAAATGGTATAAGGATCTCGAGGAATATGCACTCGGTGCAATCCTTAAAGGCGTTAACATACCCGGTTGGAAAGCAGTCCAGGGGCGCAGTAACAGAGCCTTTTCCGATCAGGATAAAGCTATTGAAGCAGTTATCAAAGCAGGTTATGATGAAGCCCTGGTGTATGAGAGAAAACCCAAAACTCTTACCGAGCTTGAAAAGCTTATGGGTAAAGCTGATTTTACCGAAAAGGTCGGCGCTTATGTTATCAAGCCGCCCGGCAAACCTACTCTTGCGCCCTTATCGGATAAAAGAGAGACGTACAGTCCTGCGGCCGCCGATTTTGCGGAGGTGGGCAAGTGAACGAACAGCATCTTGTAACTATATCGTTTCCGGAAGGTTATTTTAAGATTCTTTATGAGGACTATCTTAAACAGCAGCCGTTGCCGGTTATAAAAAAGCTGATGCGGATCGCCTATGATAACTTTTCGCTGAATTCGCACGATATACGCAAAATATGGCATTACGTATTATCTGAGCAGGACGCTAAAAGGCAGAAATGGCACGAAGAAAGCAAAACATACAAGGAAGAATATGTTGCTTTGCAGTTCCTGTTTGATTTAACCGAAAAGGAAATCAAAGAAATCAAGGCTAAAAATAAAAAATTGCTCTCGAACGTGATTAAAGCAAAGCGTGATTTCGAGCGTTGGTGCAAGATTGTTGCACTGATGGAAGAATTAAACGTCAAAATGGGCATTGCCCTTTAAGAAAGGAAAATATTATGTACCAGAACATAGCAACCAAAGTTTTAACTGGAGAAGTAAGGCTGTCTTACACGAATCTCACAGCCCCTGTTCCCTCGAAAAGTGATCCTAACGGCAAACCTAAATATTCTGTTACCATACTCATCCCCAAGTCAGACACCGCTACTAAAGCGGACCTTGACGCCAGCTTTATGGCGGCGTATAACGAGGGCATAACTACAAAATGGGGCGGAGCAAGACCGCAGGCTCAGTCGGTAATCCATGACGGTGACGGTCTCCGACAGAGCGGTACTCCTTATGGGGAGGAATGCAAAGGACACTGGGTGCTTACCGCAAGCAGTATAAACAAGCCTCAGGTTGTCGGTATAGATAATATCAACTGTGAATTGGCGCCGTCTGATATCTACAGCGGAATGTACGGAAGGGTCACGATTAACTTCTACCCCTATAATGCCGGTGTTAATAAAGGTGTCGGTTGTGGGCTCGGAAACGTACTTAAAACCCGTGACGGTGAAGTGCTTTCGGGCGGTGCTACAGCGGCAAGCGACTTCAATGGTTTAGGACAAAGTGTACAGGTATACCCGCAGACCGCTCCTATTCAGGGTACGCCTGTGTATCAGCAGCCTGTAGCGCCTGTTCAGCCGACGGGTGTCAATCCTATAACAGGGCTTCCTTTCTGATAAAGGAGGCCAAATGCACCACTTAAATATTGACCTTGAAACATTTTCAAGCGAACCTATCGGAGAAACGGGGGCTTTTAAATACATAGAAAGCCCTGACTTTGAAATCCTGTTATTCGCATACTCTTTAAATGGTGCGCCTGTTACGGTAATAGATCTTGCGCAGGGAGAGACAATACCGCCCGAGATAACAGCGGCGGTTTTCTCTCCCGATTGCATAAAACACGCATATAATGCCGCTTTTGAGTGGGGGTGCCTATCAAAGTATTTCGGTAAGGCACTTCCGCTTGAGCAGTGGCGGTGCACAATGTTGCACGGATTGTATGCCGGTTATACAAAAGGTCTTGATGCAACCGGCAGAGCTTTAGGGCTTCCTGAAGACAGGCGCAAACTTAACACCGGAAAGGCCCTTATCAGATATTTTTGTTGCCCGTGTAAAGCAACAAAGGCAAACGGTATGCGCACAAGAAATATGCCGTCACACGACCTCGAAAAATGGAAGCTGTTTAAAGAATATAACCGCAGAGATGTAGAAGCCGAAATAGAAATAGAACGCAGATTATCAGCCGTCACGGTCCCTGACTTCGTTCAGAGAGAATGGGAAACTGATCTCGAGATAAACCACAGAGGAGTTGCGGTAGATATGGATTTTGTAAACGGTGCGCTTGAAATAGGAAGCACCACACGAAATGCACTGATAGAAGAAGCCGTGAAGATAACCGGCCTTGATAATCCGAACAGCGTTGCACAGTTGCAAGAGTGGCTGGAAAACGAAACAGGTGAAGAAATAGAATCTTTACGCAAGGACACCGTAGCAAAAATGCTGACTGCGAATGATAACAGTGCCGAAGTACAGCGTATGCTCGAAATACGTCAGGAACTCGGCAAGACAAGCACTAAAAAATACAACGCTATAGAAAAAGCGGTTTGTCGTGATAACAGAGTACGAGGGCTTTTGCAATTCTACGGAGCGAACAGAACAGGAAGGTGGGCGGGTCGTCTTGTACAGGTGCAGAACCTGCCGAGAACTTATATTGAGCCTTTGCCGTTTGCAAGAACTCTTGTTAAAGACAGAAAAGCAGACGCTCTCAGATTTGTTTACGGAAGTGTTCCGGACACGCTTTCACAACTCATACGGACCGCTTTTGTTGCCGCAGAGGGTAATGTTCTTATAGATGCTGATTTCTCGGCCATTGAAGCCCGTGTTATATCATGGCTCGCCGGCGAAGAATGGCGGCTTGAGGTATTCCGCACTCACGGAAAAATCTATGAAGCGTCTGCTTCACAGATGTTCGGCGTTCCGATTGAGCTTATAAAAAAGGGCAATCCGGAATATGCTTTGCGTCAGAAAGGCAAGGTAGCAGAGCTTGCTCTCGGCTATCAGGGCGGTACTTCTGCACTTATTACTATGGGCGCACTTAATATGGGTATACCTGAAAGTGACCTGCCCGATATAGTGCATCGGTGGCGAGATGCCAACAGACGTATAAGAGACTTATGGTATGCCGTGGATAATGCAGCGGTTCAGGCGGTCACGAACGGCGGAGCTGTCGGTGTGCGTAACATTATAGTTTCCAAAGAATACAACGCCGCCTTGAATACAAACAGTCTGACAATTACTCTACCGAGTGGCAGAAAGCTCTATTATATATCTCCTCAGATCTATGAGAATCAGTGGGGATCGCCGTCGATTGCTTATATGGGTATGGATCAGAAAACAAAAAAGTGGAAACGGCTCGAAACATACGGCGGAAAGCTCGTTGAGAATTGTGTTCAGGCTATAGCACGAGATTGTCTCGCCGGAGCAATAACACGCCTGGAAGAAGCCGGACTTCCTGTTGTGTTTCACATTCATGACGAAGTAGTAATCGATTGTCGTAAAGATACGGCAAGCCTTGAAGATGTTATAAGAATAATGACCGAACCTATACCGTGGGCACCGGGATTACCTCTTGGCGCTGACGGTTGGGTCGGCGACTTCTTCAGAAAGGATTAAGAGAACAGTTTATGTTATTTGACCGAAAAATAACTATTTCCTGCGGGTCAAGCAGAAAAGCGACTGTGTGGAAAGCACAGACACTTATGCTGTCGGAACTGTGGGAGAAATTGAAAATCCCGGCGAGAAGCACGGAAACGCTTGCTGATTATATGAATATGAAAAAGGCTCAGCAGGATGATCTTAAAGATGTCGGCGGATATGTTGGCGGTACTCTTAACGGAACCAGGCGTAAGGCAAATAACGTTATTGGCAGGGACATAGTTACCCTCGACCTTGACAGTATTCCGGCAGGATATAAAGATGATATTCTGCGGAGAGTTGAAGCTCTCGGCTGCGGATACTGCGTTTACAGCACAAGAAAGCATCAGCCTTCCGCACCGAGACTGCGTGTAATACTTCCACTTGATCGCACTATCACTGCCGATGAGTATGAGCCTATAGCACGAAAACTTGCTGAGTATATAGGTATCGAATTTGCTGATCCGTCTACTTTTGAAGCCTGCCGCTTAATGTACTGGCCGAGCTGTTGCTCAGACGGAGAATATGTGTATATAGTAGGCGATAAGCCTTTCACTTGCGCCGACGGTATTTTGGCCTTATATGCCGACTGGAGAGATGTCTCGACCTGGCCGAGCATACCGGGGCAGCAGGCTGTTAAGAAGCTAGCTGTAAAGCAGGGTGATCCTGATGCTAAGAATGGTGTTGTCGGCGCTTTCTGCCGGACTTACGACGTATATCGTGCAATGTCAGAATTGTTACCGGGAATATACGAGTCGGTTGATGATTCTTCAGAACGTTTCACCTATCTTGGCGGATCAACCACCGGCGGCGCTGTTGTCTACGAAAACGGCAAGTATTTATACAGTCACCATGCTACAGATCCGTGCAGCGGCAGGCTTGTAAATGCTTTCGACCTTGTACGGCTGCACAAGTTTGCGGATAAAGATGACGAGGCTTCAATAGGTACTCCGACAAACAGATTGCCTTCGTTCAGTGCAATGTGCGAATTTGCGTGCGGAATAAATGAAGTTTCGGCACTGCTCAGTAAAGAACGGTATGATTCGGCGGTAAAAGATTTTGAGAGTGTAAGCGGTACATCAGATTGTGTTGAAGATGAAAACTGGATGCAGTTGCTTGAGAAAAGCACGCAGACGGGCGCAATACGCTCTACTATAGATAATGTGAAAATAATACTTGAGCACGATCCTTTGCTTAAAGGAAAGTTTGCTTTGAATGAATTTGCAGGCAGGGGCGAGGTGCTGGCGGCGTTGCCGTGGGACAAAAACAATAAACGCAGGCTGTGGGACGATAACGATATAGCTGGGCTGTATTGGTATCTCGAACGTGTATATAAAATTACCGGCAACGGAAAGATAGACGGGGCGTTATCGCTCCATTCACACGCACACGCATTCAATCTTGTAAAAAACTATCTTACGGGGCTTAACGGTAAATGGGACGGAGTGCCTCGTCTTGATACGGTTTTCATTGATTATCTGGGTGCGCAGGACAACCCGTACAACAGGGCTGTTACCCGTAAGGCATTCACGGCCGCTGTTGCCAGAGCAATGACGCCCGGTTGTAAGTTTGATAATATGCTTATCCTGACGGGTTCTCAGGGCATAGGAAAATCAACTTTACTTGATAAAATGAGCCGAGGATGGTTCAATGACAGCATAAGGACGTTTGAGGGCAAAGAAGCAAGCGAGCTTCTCCAGGGCGTATGGCTCGTTGAAATAAGCGAGCTTGACGCATTCAGACAGTCAGATGTAAGCAGAATCAAGCAATTTCTCAGCTTACGGGCAGACCGCTTTCGAGCGGCTTACGGAAGAAATGTTAAGGAACTGCCCAGGTCGTGCGTGTTCTTCGGTACTACCAATAATACTGAGTTCTTACGGGATACAACGGGAAACCGCCGCTTCTGGCCCGTTGACACGGGAGAACAAAAGGCTGTGAAGAGCGTATGGCACGATCTTGACAACGAAATAGACATGATATGGGCGGAGGCTCTGGTGAGATGGCAAGGCGGAGAACCGTTGTATCTCAGCGGTGAAATAGAAAGCATCGCTAAGGACAAGCAGGAAGAACACAGAGAAGTATCAAGCAGAGAAAGTATAGTGCGTGCTTTCGTAGAAAAACAGATACCGAGCGATTGGCAGAAGTGGCCGCTTGACCGTAGAAGAATGTACTGGGGCGGTGCAGTTACCGGGGCAGAAAATCTGACGCTTGTGGAGCGCAGAAGCGTATGCGCCGCCGAGATATGGTGCGAGGCTTTAGGCGGGAACATCAAAGATATGAAAAATACAGACACCCGTGAGCTTAATGCTATCGTAGCTATGATGCCCGAATGGAAAAGGACGGAAAATCCTATACGTCAAGGACCCTATGGCGTAGTCAGAGGATTCAGAAAAACGTAACAATTTGCCGTAACAAACACGAAACAAAATAGGTTTTCGGTCAAAAACGTTACAAACGTTTGTAACAATTTGTAACAATTAAAAAGCAATTGTTACAAGAATTGTTACGCTATAAACCGCAGGGTTAAGCGAAAAATCTTAAAATGTAACAATTACAACAATTATTCTATATAGAGTAGTGTAAATAGAGGATTAGAGGGTATATATACGTTCTAATCCGCCTGTATGCACACGCGTATAGGAAAAATGCTGAAATTGTTACAATCAAAAAGGAAAAAAGAGGAATTAAAATTGCTTGAAAGTAATATTGAAAAATATCTCGTATCCAGAATTAAGCAGGAATGCGATGGTATGGCACTGAAGTTTGTATCACCGGGGTTTAACGGGGTGCCTGACAGAATCATATTTCTTCCCGGAGGAAAAATAGTTCTGGCGGAGCTTAAAGCACCGCAGAAAAAGCTGAGAGCCTTACAGACTTATGTCTGCGATCTTCTTGAAGCAACAGGCGTAAAAGTGTTCAGAGCGGTCGATTCAAAAGAAAAGGTTGACCGCCTGATAGAGGAGCTGAAAAGAAATGATATATAAACCGCACAATTATCAGGCATATTGCATTGACAGGATAGTAAAAGATCCTGCGATAGGCTTGTTTTTACGTCCCGGGCTTGGTAAAACCTCAATCACTCTGTCGGCGATAAACACTCTGAAATATTATCACTGGAGTATCGGCAAGGCACTTGTGGTGGCCCCGAAAAAAGTTGCCGAGGGTACCTGGAGTAAAGAGGCAGGCAAGTGGGATCACTTGAAGCATCTCAGAGTAGTTACGGTTCTCGGCTCTCTGGCCAAACGTGTACGAGCTCTTAATACCCCCGGTGATGTGTATGTTATCAATCGTGAGAACGTCCCCTGGCTTGTCGAGTATTACCGACAGGACTGGCCGTTTGATATGGTTGTGCTTGACGAAAGTACAAGTTTCAAGAACAGCAGCAGTAAGCGGTTTAAAGCAATGAAACTTATACGTCCGCTGTGCAAAAAGGTTATACTGCTTACAGGAACACCTTCATCAAAGGGACTTATGGATCTGTGGGCGCAGATATATCTCCTTGATGAAGGGGCGAGGCTCGGAAAAAACATCACGCAGTTCAGAGAGCGTTATTTCATAGCAAATACGCACGGCGGGCATTTTACGGATTACAAACCTAAAGACGACGCAGAGCCTGCCGTACTGAAAGCCATAAGCGATATCTGCATCAGTATGAAAGCAGAGGATTATTTGGAGCTGCCGCAGTGTATCGAGCATGAAATCCCGGTTATACTTGACGATAAGGTCAAAAAGGAATACGCACAGTTCGAGAGAGATTTACTGCTTCAGATAGACGAAAACACGATAACAGCACAATCGGCAGGTGTGCTTACGGGAAAGCTGCTTCAGTTTTGCAGTGGGGCTATTTATGATAATGATCACAAAGTTGTCAAGCTTCACGATTGCAAGATAGACGCATATATGGAGTACATAGAACGCCTTAACGGCGAACCGTGCATAACCTTTTACGGATTTCAGCATGACAGGGAGCGTATTCTTCAGGCACTTGCAAAGACAAAGCTTAACGTGAGGGTATATAACGGACCTGGTGATGAAGATCTGTGGAATGCAGGCAAGATTGATGTTTTGCTTGTACATCCGTCAAGCTGTGCCTACGGACTTAATCTCCAGGCAGGCGGACGGCATATTGTCTGGTTTACACCTAATTGGAGCTTTGAGCTTAACGATCAGGGCAAGTGCCGGTTATGGCGTCAGGGCTCGCCGTACGATAAGGTTTATGTGGCATATCTGGTTGTTCAGGGCTGTGTTGACGAGGACGTTATGGCGGCTATAAAGGACAGAACCGATACACATGAGACAGTTATGAGAGTGCTTAAAGCGAGAATACAGAAGCTGAAAGGAGAAATTTAAATGAGTAGTTTTTACGAGTGCGAAATGAGACCCGGTTGCGTTGCCAGCCACAATAGGTATGGCAGTGTTACTCTTGTCACAGCTCTTGTGACGGAAGATTATCCTCAGCTGTGGGCTGTAGAGGCAAGAAATGGTGAGTTAAAAATTGTGCGTGAGGATGATTTGTACGATTTCGGATACTATGGGGAGTGATAGAATGACAAAGCAGAAACTTAAAGATTACCGTTACACCTGCAAGTGTATCAAGCAGGAGGAAAAATATGAGTGAATGGATAAGCGTGGAAGATAGACTTCCTGAAAAACAGTCGTGGAATCACATCGCCATCCTTGACACAAAAACAGGCAGAATCAGTGTAGAGCAAGACTTATATGCTATTGAAACGGCCGAAAAATTTAAGCAGAAAAAAGGGTTTTGCAAAGATGGAAGATTTAACGGCCGTGAAGTCGTCATTGCTTGGATGCCGTTTCCTGAACCGCCGATAAGTAAGCAGGTAACGAGTAGTAAACGCAGACCCGCAACCGAAATCTGCCTTTTCTGTGGGCAGTTAATACCCGATAAGAAACATACACACCGCAAGTCGAAGTGGGAAATAAGCTCAGACGGCTACTATCCGTACTGCAAAGAATGCGGATATGCTCCGCCAGGTCGCAACATGACGAAATACTGCCCCGGTTGCGGAACGCTGATGATAGAGGAGGACGCAGAATGACACTATCAGATTTAGAAAAATACCGTGCGAATTGTGAGCTGCTTGAATGTATAGACAGGCAACTCGGCAAGAAAAAAGTGCTGATAAGTACTCAGGGTTCAGCGGGACCGCCGGCATATCAGCTTGTGACAAAAAAGGACGAGGGCTATATACACGGGCTGGGTACTGTATCACTTCTTAACGAAAAAAGTCGTATAGAAGCCGAAAACGAGAAGATATGCGCTTTTATAGACGCAATACCGGTTAGAAGATTTCACAAAGCGCTGAAGCTGTATTGCATAGGCTGTGGATCTAAGACGTTTACATGGGACGAGGTCGCAGGTATGTGTGACGAAACGAGCGGAGAATCATTACGCAAGGCAATAGACAGATATTTTAAAGAATTGTCCGCCGTTGTCCGTTAATGTCCGCCGTTGTCCTATTGCTGTCCGAAATCAAGTGTGCTAAAATTAGAATGGAAAAACTACAACAATAAATTTTCCTCCTGAAGCCCGGCACAACGGTGTCGGGTATTCTTATACCCAAAAGAAAGGACGGTGTACCGCCAATGACCGAAAGACAGAAGAAATTCGCCGAATACTACGCTCAGTGCGGTAACGCCGCTCAGAGTGCAATACAGGCAGGATACAGCAAAAAGTATGCAAATACTAATGCTTCAAAATTACTACAAAATACTACAATTACGGAATACATAAAACAGCTCACCGAAGACGCCCAGACTGCACGCATAATGACCGCAAGAGAACGGCAGGCTTTGTTATCCGATATAGCTAATGATAAGCAAAACGAGCTGTCGGACAGGATACGGGCAATCGACACGCTGAATAAGATGACGGGGGAGTATGTTGCGAAGATACAGGCAGAAGTCAGAACTTCTGACAAGCTATCCGATGTATTCGCTCAGATAGGCGGTGAGGGGCTTGACGAGTAGTTTTCCTCTGTCACAAAAATATATCGACTTCATCAACAGCGTGCATAATGTGACAGCGGACTTTCTCGAAGGTACTACCGCAAGCGGAAAGACAACCGTCGGCGCAGGCGTAAAGTTCATGCGTATGGTGTCCGCAAGCCGAAAGAAACTCCACGTTATTGCCGCAAAGACAACCGGCAAGGCAGAAGAAACGATTATTCAGCAGGACAACGGCATTCTTGACCTTCACGCAAACGCAAAGTATTTCGGCAACGGCGATAAGGATTATAAACTGCCGCATATCAAGTTTGAGGGCAAGATAATCTATGTTCTCGGATATGACAACAAGGATAAATGGCAGATGGCACTCGGCGCTCAGTTCGGGTGCGTCTATATCGACGAGATAAATACCGCCGATATAGAGTTTGTCCGTGAGATGTCTACCCGAAATGATTACCTTATGGCTACCCTGAACCCCGATGATCCGGGCTTGCCGGTGTATAAAGAGTTTGTCAACCGCTCACGTCCATACAAAAAATACGCCTGTGACGTGCCAGATGAAATAATGAAAGAGCTTACGGAAGAACCTGTGCCGGATTGGCGGTACTGGTTCTTTACTTTTCGTGATAATCTTTCGCTGACCGATGAGGACATACAACGAAAGATGCTTGCCGCCCCGAAGGGCACTAAGCTGTACAAGAACAAGATACTGGGCTTGAGAGGGCGTGCAACGGGGCTTGTTTTTGATTTACAACCCCGTAATATAATTTCACTCGGTACGGCGCAAGGCTTTAAATTCGAGCGGTTCTCGGCGGGTTTAGATACAGCCTACTCGCAGTCTTCACCTGATACGATAGCATTTACATTTGTGGGAATCACGGTGGACCGCAAATGCGTAACGCTTGACGAGGAAACATACAACAACCGTGACCGTCAGATACCGCTTACACCGTCCGATATTCCGAAAATCTTTACCGAGTTTTTAGAGAAGAACCGTAAGCTGTGGGGCTTTGCAAAAGATGTCTACATAGACAGCGCAGATCAGGCAACGATACTCGAATGTCAGAAATTCAAGCGGCTTTCGGGAAGCCTGTATAACTTCATACCTGCGTTCAAGAAAACGAAAATAATCGACCGTATTCACTTGCAGTCAGCGTGGCTGGCGGCAGGTGATTTTTATATCCTGGAACATTGCAAAAATTACATAGCGGAGCTTAACATATACAGCTGGAAAGAGGATAAGGCAGAGCCGATCGATTCAAACGATCATTTAATAAATTCAGTACAATACGCTTTTTTGCCTTATAAGGATATGATAGGCAATTATTTTTAAAAAACCTCTTGACTTTTCGTGTACACAGTGATATAATAAATGTGTACACAAGAAATGAGGTGAAGCAATGTCGCCACGTACAGGCAGACCTAAGGCTGATAACCCTAAGGATATTCAACTGAAAATTCGTGCCGATAGGCAAACTATTGAGGATTTAGAGTTTTGTTGCGAAAAAACTAAATTAACAAGAAGCGATGTTATTCGGTTAGGTATCAAAAAGGTTAAGCAAGAGGTTGAAAGCAAATAAAAATAACGGCAACGCCGCACCGTAGGAAGTAAAGCGTTACCGTTATCCACCAGACAGATTGCTCTATCTGAAATCTATTATACTCGGATAGAGCCTTCCTGTCAAGTTAGAAAGGAAGTAATATTATGAGTAATTTAATGGAACTCGAAGAAGCTACGAACAAAAACACGGCTATTGCGCAGGGTATTGAGCTGATGAGGCTTGCCGCTATGGCTAATGAAGAAGTTGAATTTTCAGAGTTCACTGATTTCATTCATTATCTCGCTATGATTGCGACCGAGAATGCAGATAATCTTGAGAGAATCAAAAATACGGCGTTTAAAGAAGCGAGAGAAAGCAAGGCTAACGATAAAAAGGCGGTGAGCACGTGAATGAGATATGGAAAGATATTGAGGGTTACGAGGGCACTCATCAAGTAAGCACTCTTGGTCGAGTTAGGTCGCTCGATAGAACTAATACTGTCGGTGCAAAAATCAAAGGCAAAATAATGAAACAACAAAGCAACAAAGATGGGTATATGCAGGTTACTATAAAGTCGGGAGTGAAGAAAACTTTTCTTGTACATAGGTTGGTTGCTAAGGCTTTTATACCAAACCCACAGAATTACTTAGAGGTTAATCACAAAGATGTTAACGTTAAAAACAATCGAATTGATAATCTTGAATGGTGCGACAGAACATATAATTGCAATTATGCAGGAGCACACGAAAAAGTTGCAAAATCCTTAAAAATTCCTGTTATTCAAATGGATATGAACGGAAATTTCATACAAGAGTGGGATAGCATAAAAGAAGCGGCGCAGGCGTTGAATATTCCTTCAACTAATATTACTTGTTGTTGCAAGCACCCAGAAAAAAGGAAGTCCATTCACGGTTATAAATGGAAATATAAATAATTTAAAGCACCCTGAGAAACCAGGGTGCTTTTTATGTGACAAGATAGGGAGCGTGAAAACAGATGAAATTTGACATAGGAGAGAAAGTCAGACAGATGTTTCTGAACTGGCTCAATATAAATCCTGCATCGGAGCAAACCTTTGTCCTGAACGAAAGAACGGGGCTTATGGCGGACATTCTCCGGGCGAAGCTGTGGTACAGGGGTGACGCTTATGAGCTGTCGCAGTTCTTCAAGCAGCTCGGCTGCGGCACAAATTCTTTCTGGGGGAGCGTTCCCGATAACGAGAAAGTCCGCAAGATACACAGCGGCTTGCCTGCCATTATAGCCGATACGCTCGCCTATATCGTTTATTCGGATATGGACGATATAGCGGTCGAGGGCGAAAAAGGCAGAGTGGCATTTGAGAATATATCGCAGAACACGGACTTTACCGCACTTGTCGGAAAGGCAATAGTAGATACGCTCGTTGAGGGTGACGGCGCTTTCAAGATTTCGGTCGATGATACGCTGTCCTTAACGCCTATTGTTGAATTTGTGGGAGCCGACAAGATCGAATATCGCTATCTGAGGGGCGTGCTGTCAGAAGTTATCTTCCGCAGTGCCCACGAAGACGGCAACAGGATATATCAGCTTGAGGAGCATTACGGCAGAGGTTACATTGAAAGCCGATTGTACGACCACAGCGGTCACGAGGTGAGCCTTGACAGTGTTCCTTGCCTTGCCGGGATAGAACCGAGGGTAGAGTTTGCAGGGGATTATATAATGGCTGTACCGCTGAAGTTTTACGCTTCTAAGAAATATCCGGGCAGGGGCAAGAGTATATTTGACGGCGGTAAATCCGATTGCTTTGACGCTCTGGACGAGGTTATTTCGCAGTGGTGGGACGCAATCAGAATGGGACGTGTAAAGCAGTACATACCCGATAATATGATACCCCGAAACGCTGAGAACGGCTCGGTCGGAAAACTCAACCAGTTCGGCAACAATTACATCACGATAAGCCAGCCGTTGCAGGAGGGCGTTACCCCGAAGATTGAGGTAGTCCAGCCCGACATCAAGTATGACGCATTTGTGGCAAGTTATACAAATTGCCTGTTGATGTGTTTACAGGGGCTTGTATCGCCGGCGACACTCGGTATTGATGTCGGCAAGATGTCAAGTGCGGACGCTCAGCGAGAGAAAAAGGACGTTACCGGCAACACCCGGAACACAATAACGACAGCGCTTGAAAAGGCTCTGCCTGAGCTTGTGTCGGCTGTACTGAAAACATACGACAATATGCAGGGCAAAGTCCCCGAAGAATATGAGGTAAGCGTTGATTTCGGTGAGTACGGCGCACCCGACTTTGACAGCCGTGTAGAAACAGTCGGCAAGGCAAGCACCTATGGCATTATGTCGGTGGCAACGCAGGTCGAGGAGCTGTGGGGATCATCAAAAGAAGACGAATGGAAAGCCGGTGAAGTCAAGCGCATAATGCAGGAAAAGGGGCTTGCCGATGGTGCGACATCTGCGGTAGGTGATGAGCTTGCTTAGTTTCAGAGATATTGCAAGGATATTCGAGGAGATAGAGCTAAGGCTCATTGCTTCGCTGAAACGTAATCTTTCACGTCATAAAGCCGAAGAAGAAAAAGAAGGCTTTGAATGGTCAGCGTGGCAGGCTGAAAAGCTCAATAACATTGACAATTTTCGCAAGGAGAACGCTCAGATAGCGGACAAATATGTAGATGTTATTGACGATGAAACCCGACAGCTTATGACGGATCAGTTTCACGAGGGAGAGCAGGTAGCGGAGCAGTCGGTCATTGAAGTTTCGGAAAAAGGCGTCAATGTTCCTGATGTCCCGGCACAGCCTCAGCCGCCCGAAGCGCCGACAGCTATACCCGATGATCACTTTTTCGGGGTCAACAAGCCGAAGATGGATAAGCTGATAGAAGACGTAACAACGCTTGAAAAGACCGCCCTTACCGCCGCTGTGCGTAATATGGACGATGTTTACCGCACAACGCTGAACAAGGTACAGCTTATGATGGGCACAGGCTCAATTACGCTTAATGAAGCAATCGACCTTGCAACAAGGGATTTTTTCGACAAGGGCATAAACTGTATCGTATACGCAGATGGCAGGCGAGTTAATATTGCCGATTATGTGCGTATGGCGCTCAGAACAACGTCCACAAGAGCAACATTGCAGGGGGCGGCTAAACGCTTTGCGGAGCTTGGATATGACACTGTGCTTATATCGCAGTACGGAGGCTGCTCAGAAACCTGCGAACCGTATCAGGGCAAGGTTTACATTGATGATGTATTCACAATATGGAACGGCGAGAGAAGCGGCGACTTCGGCAAGTCAAACTACTGTGACAAGT
>OGPS01000230.1_pt1 | contig 57580 bp, 52 predicted proteins | sample 1552931 | NCBI WGS metagenome assembly OGPS01 (sample SAMEA2580252, study PRJEB22360) | human gut metagenome | biome: human gut; feature: human-associated habitat; material: faeces | place: Denmark | collected 2008/2010 | reverse complement strand
AGTCTACTGGCGAGAAAGAGAACACGAGAAGTATTTAGAGCAGGTGGACAGAAAAAACCACTTGCTCTTTTTTTCATCATTGGATCATGACGGGAATTTTGTAGATAACCTTGCTGATGAGAGTGTGGATGTAGAAAAAATAATTGAAACACAGATCTTAATTGAAACAGTCAGAAAGGCTATGTCAGGGCTGAATGATGAAGAAAGGGACATCATAGAGCGTTTGTATTTTAATGATGAAACATTATCAAGTGTAGCAAGAAGTAAGAAAGTAAGCTATCAAGCAATCGGAAAAAGGAGGGATAAGATTTTAGAAAAGCTAAGAAAACTTTTAGAAGATAAATTCTAAAAAATGCTGAAAGGTTAAGTATCAAAGAAAGGTGCTTAGCCTTTCTTTGTTTGGAACACAACAATATTGAAATGGAGGAATGAAAAATGAAAGAGTTAGAAAATGTAATGAGCCAGTTGGAAAAAGAAACTAAGAAAAAAGAACAGGCGGAAAACAAAATCAAGCAACTAAGACAAAAGAAATCACAGCTAAAAAGAAAGGCGGACACAAAACGAAAAGTAGAAAAAGGAGGCGTGTTTGAGAAATTTGAAAAACAGATAACCGGAGCAGAAGAAAATACAGATAATGATTTAATCTATGCCTTTTTAGATTATGTACTTTCCGATAATCGAAATAGAGAAAAGCTAAAAGAACTTACAGAAATTCATTTAAAAGAAAAAGAAATCTACTTAGAAGAAAATTCAAATCTTAAAGAGGAAAATGCAAATGATGATTTTGAAGAACTGACAGAGGAAGAATAAGAAAAGACAAAAATGTATTAGAAACTAAGATAGAGCAAAGTGAGAAACATTTTAACACTTTGCTTTTTTTGTGGATTTGAAAAATCTACAAAAAGCAAAGTTCACAGGGGTCTAAGGGGGAGTAGCCCCCTTGAACAAATAAAAATGCTTTAGCGTTTTTGTTTCCTTAGCGGAGCTATAAGCTTTCCGCAGGAACGCAAAGCACCGTAGTCAAACGGTGTATCTTTGCGCCCTTTGAAAAAGGGAGCGAAGATACGACCTGAACATTAGGATAGTAAAATCCCAAAATTGAAAACAGATAAAGGAGGAAAAGACAATGGAAATCAAAAGTTTGCATACCCATGTAGATATTGTGGCAAGGTCAAAAGGGCATAGCGTGATTGCAAAAGCTGCATACAATGCAAGAGATAAATTACAAGATGAATACTATGGAAAAACACATGACTATTCTAAAAAAGAAGACCTTGTATTCTCAAAAATATTTCTGCCGGAACATATCCCGAAAGAGTTTTCAAACAGAGAATACCTATGGAATAGTGTTGAAAAAATAGAGAAAAGTAAAAATTCACAACTTGCAAGAAATCTGCTATTTACACTTCCAAGAGAATTAAATGAACAGGACAGAATAAAATTAATCAGCGAATTTATAGAAGAAAACTTTACTTCTAAAGGTATGATAGCAGACTGTAATATTCATAATCCTATGGCAAGCGATCATGAAGAACAACCACACGCCCATATCCTACTTACCCTTAGAGAAATAGACGAAAAAGGGAATTGGAAACCGAAATGCAGAAAAGAATATATCCTTGATGAAAACGGAGGAAAGATAAAACTGAAAAGCGGAAACTATAAATCAAGAAAAGTAAATTTGAACGATTGGAACAAACCTGACAAAGCAAAAGAGTGGAGAGAAAACTTTTCAAAGAAAGCAAACGAATACTTGGCAAGGAACAACATAAATAAAAGGATAGATCCACGCACCTTTAAAGAACAAGGCAGAGAAGAACTCCCGCAAATTCATTTAGGCACAAGCAGTTATCAGATGGAGAAAAAAGGCATACAGACAGAGAGAGGAAACCAAAACAGAAAAATCATCGCCTTGAATTTAGAATTTAGAAAATTAAAAGAGGAGCTATCCAAACTTACATCTTGGATAGGCTCGTTACTTGGAAGTCTGCAAGTAAAATATGATGAATACAAACAGGAGAAAAAAGAAGAATATGAGAACAAGGCGGAACTCTTTAATCTCTATGAGTACATCAGTATTTATTATGACTTACAGGGAGAAAAAGCAAGAAAGTTAAATCCCTATGCAAGCAACAAAAAGATAGGTGCAGACCTAAGACGATTTTCCAAAGCAAGAATATATCTGAAAGATAACAATCTTAAAACCATAGCCGACCTACAAGAAAAGATAAGCACATTACAATCCCAAAATAAGAAGGTTAGTCAAGACATTAAGGCGAAAACCACAAGAATAGAAAACTTAAATAAATGCTTTGCCTATGCGGACATCATCAAGGATAACAAAAAAGTCTTTGAGGAATGGAACAGTAAATCCCTATTCAAAGACAGCTTTTACAATTCCCATAAAGATGAGATAGATAAATATAAAAGAGCAAGGGCAATTCTTGAAAAGATAACAGGCTCATCGGCGATTAAGTCTAAAGACTGGAAAAAAGAAATCCAAAGCCTTGAAGATGAAATATCGAAACTCAACAGACAATCTCAATCAATCAAAGAGGAATACGAAAGTATTAACCATATCAAGTATGCCGTCAAGACAGTCAATGAGGATTATGGAATAGATTTATCCATTGAGATTGACAAGGCAATCAAGAGAGGAGAAAAACAAAGTGTCATTGCACAGATTAAGAAATATCAGGAGCAACAAGAAGCCTACGAAAAACGAAAGGAAAAGACAAAGAACTATTACAGGAATGAGGAAAGATGAAGTCCCAAAATGGGATAACATCGTAAATAAGATAAGCAGACGCACTGTTTCGGTGCATAAGAGGAACGAAAGGAGAGAAAAATGGCAGATAACAGAAGATACTATTGGTTAAAGCTGAAAGAAGATTTTTTTACAGACAAGAGAATAAAAAGACTAAGAAGAATATCAGGAGGAGATACCTATACAATCATTTACCTCAAATTGCTTTTGCTTAGCCTAAAAGATAGTGGAAAACTGTATTATGACGGAGTAGAAACAGACTTTATCAAAGAGCTTGCTTTAACGATTGATGAAACAGAAGATGATGTAATGGTTACAGTGAACTATCTTATGGCACAAGGATTGATGGAGATAATCACAGAAAATGACGAGTATTTTTTAACAGAAATCCCAAGTCTTATAGGTTCAGAAACAGCGTCTACAAGGCGTTCGAGAAAATCGAGAGGACAAAAAGCGTTGCAATGCAACACTAATGCAACACATTGCAACCTTTTGCAACAAAATTGCAACGGAGATATAGAGAAAGAAATAGATATAGAGTTAGAAAAAGAGGGGGAGATAGAAAAAATATCCCCCGTTTTTTACGGAGAATATAAAAATGTTTCCTTAACAGATGAAGAATATGGAAAGTTAAAGGATAAAATGCAAGGTCATAGGGAGAAAATGATAGAAAAGCTTTCGACTTATATGCAAAGCACAGGAAGAAACTACAAAGACCATTATGCGACCTTAATTCATTGGTATGAACAAGATAAAGGGAAATTAAAGGAGTGCAGTAAATCAACAGTATATACCCTTGAAGATTATGACAAGGGAGAACATTTATAATCTCATATAAGACGGTGGAGAGGCTTTTTTAGAGCGTTAATGGTAAAAGAGGTATCAGAATATAGCTAAGTGTGAAAACATCATGTGAGGGCTTAAAATTGCAGTATGGAAAAATCATCGTATTTATGATAAAATGACAGTGATATGATAATAAACTCAGTTATAAAGAGAGGATATATAAATGCGAATTCAATTTACAGTAAACGATGAAGAACTGAAAATTTTAACTAAAAAAGTTATAGAGGGTAATTACCCAAGTATTAGTGAATATTGTAAGTGTAGCAGTTTACAAGAAAATACAAGTTATGTTGACTTATATAATACCTTACTAAATAAAATAAGCTTTTTGCCGAAAGACAAAGAATTTGTTTTACGAGAGTTAATAGCAACACCGCCGGCTTTGATTGGCAGATGGTTTTATGAAAATGTAAATAAGGGACTTGTGAAAAATGTAGAACACATCGGAAAAGCTGAAGGTGGAGTAGAAAAATATAAAAAGATATGAGACTTATTTCAAAAAGCTACGCAGTGCGTGGCGGATTGGAAAAGATATTTAGATAATTTTGGAGGTGCATTTCATGGCAGATGAAAATAAAGAGATAGTTATTGTAGATGATAAAACTATACAAGAAAAAATATATTTTATTCGTGGACAAAAAGTAATGCTTGATGCAGATTTAGCTGAAATATATGGTTATGAAACTAAAAACTTTAATAGACAGGTAAAAAATAATATTGAAAAGTTTGAAGGCGAAGATTTTATGTTTCAATTGACCGAGAATGAGTTTGAAAACTTGAGGTGCAAAAATTTCACCTCAAGTTGGGGCGGCTCAAGGTACCTACCAAATGCCTTTACGGAACAAGGTATTTATATGCTTATGACTGTATTAAGGGGAGAACTTGCGATTAGGCAAAGCAGAGCCTTAATTAGAACATTTAAGCAGATGAAAGACTTCATTATTGAAAATCAAGATTTTATCGGTTCAAAAGAATTAGTCCAAATAGCTATTCAAACCAACCAAAACACAAATGATATTGCAGAAATAAAATCTCAAATGGCTACTAAAGAAGATTTGAAAAAAGTAATGGATAATTTTATCGATCCGGACACTTACAAGCATTTCCTTTTGATGAATGGAGATAAGATTGAAGCGGATGTTGCCTATACAAAAATATATAAGTCAGCAAAGAAAAGCATTTACGTAATAGATAACTATATAGGCTTGAAAACCTTAGAATTATTAAGAGCTGCAAAAGACAATGTTGAAATTATAGTCTTTAGCGACAATGTGAAAAATAAAGATATGCTTACAAAAAACATCCTAAATGATTTTAGAAGAGATTATCCAAATATCAACTTAAAAATGAAGGTTGCAGGCAAAAAATATCACGATAGATATATTGCAATAGACTATGGAACAGAAAATGAAGCCTTTTATCTTTGCGGAGCTTCATCAAAGGACGCAGGAAATAAAATATCAAGTATTACCAAGATAGAGGAATCTTCCAAGGATATGTATCATACGATGTTTGGCGGAATGCTGAACAATAAGGATTTGAAAATTTAATATGTAAATGGTAAAGCGTTATTAAATGAATAGCTACAAGACTTGTGAAAGGCGGTAGAAATAAAACTCTATCGTCTTTTTTTGATTGCAACTAACAGGAGGGAAACTAATATGCACGAAAATAAAAACGAACAAAATACAGGAATAAAGACCATAAAGAAGATTGGAAAGGCAACTTATGAGGTTGTTGTCCATTTTAATGAAAATGCGACTGAAACTATGCAAGATAAATTGAAAAGGATAATGCTTAGGGAAATGGAGCGAGAAAAAGATAAAAAACCCCATAAAAATGATTAGAAAGTCCTTGACAAGTTGTTACAGGAAAAACTGCTAAGTCAATTCTCATATCATGTGGAGCAAGACTTGCACCTTTTGATATAAGAGAGCTTAGAGAACTAATGAGCGAAGATGAATTAGAACTCGATAAAATTGGAGATAGAAAAACTGCTTTATTCGTAATAATATCAGATACTGATGATACCTTTAACTTTGTAGTATCAATAATGTATTCCCAATTATTTAATTTACTATGTGATAAGGCAGATGATGTGTATGGTGGTAGACTTCCAGTTCATGTTAGGTGTCTACTTGATGAGTTTGCAAATATCGGTTTAATTCCTAAATTTGAAAAATTAATTGCAACAATTCGTTCAAGAGAAATATCAGCAAGTATAATACTGCAAGCACAATCTCAATTAAAAGCAATCTATAAAGACCATGCAGATACAATAGTTGGTAACTGTGATTCCACACTCTTTCTAGGAGGAAAAGAAAAAACAACAGTCAAAGAATTATCAGAAACCTTAGGAAAAGAAACCATAGACCTATATAACACATCAGAAACAAGATCCAACCAAAAATCTTTTGGGCTAAATTACCAAAAAACTGGCAAGGAACTTATGAGCCAAGATGAAATAACTGTAATGGATGGTGGTAAGTGTATTTATCAGTTAAGAGGAGTAAGACCTTTCTTGTCTGATAAGTTTGATATTACAAAACATAAGAATTATAAGTTGTTGGAAGATTATGATAAGAAGAACTTGTTTGATGTGGAAGAGTATTTAACAAATAGAGATAAGGTAAAGTTAAAATCAAGTTATAAAATAAATAGGTTAAACATCTGATTTTACGGAGAAAGCAAAATGTGTGAAAATAGAAAATCATCTTTAATTATATTAAATATAAATGGTGAGCAGTTTATTTTGGAAAGTGATACAGAACTCACTATGGATAAGAAAAATTATATTGAAGCAATGTGTGAGACAATGTACGATGAAAGTAATGAATGGTACGAAGATATATACGATATGTCCCCATATGATATAGCTGAGCTATTTGGAAAAACAGTAAAAGAAGAAGTAGGAATAACTGTTACATTTAAAGCGATAGACCTTGAAGTATCGATTTTAGAAGATTAGAAATAAAGTCTTGATAGGCGATAGAAATTAAAAACTCTATCGTCTTTTTTTATACTCAAAATTAGGAGGTTAAGATGGTAAGGATAAGAAGCCCCACTTAAAACAATTTAATATAAGACATTTAGCGATTGAAATATAAGTTCAGTCGCTTTTTTAATTGAAATTTTTAGATTAAGGAGAAGAAATTAATGGATAGAGAAATGATAAATATTAATGCAAATTTAGTTAAGGAAGCTGAATTTTCAGAATTTGAAAAAGATGGAGAAAATGTTCAAGTAGCAAATTTTGCTCTTGTTAAAAAATATGGAAAGGGCAAAGAATATACAAATTGCTCAGTATATGGAGAAAAGGTAGAAATTGCAAAAGAATTTGAAAAAGGAGATCTAATCCATGTCTTTGGATATTTCAAAGAAAACAAAAAAGGAGATAAGGTCTACAAGAATTTTATAGTTAAATCACTAAACAAAATAGAAAATAAGAAAGAAAACGAGGAGGAATAATATGGAATTTTTTACAGCTGGAGTTGGAGTTTTAAAGACACTTGTAACTGCAATTGGTGCAGGTTTAGGAGCATGGGGAGTTATTAACTTAATGGAAGGTTATGGTAATGATAACCCCGGTGCTAAATCTCAAGGTATTAAGCAATTTATGGCAAAATAAGGACGGGATAACACAACAAATTCTCTAAAACAAAACACTAAACCAATGTAAGATTGAATGAAATCAATATTTATGCTATAATTAAATAAATCTAATGAACAGAAAAAGAGGGATATTATGGCACTTAACTATAAACCATTATGGATACAGTTAGCAAAAAAAGGACTAAAGAAAACAGATGTAATAGCTATGGCAGGACTTACAACAAATGTTATGGCACAAATGGGCAAGGATAAACCAATTACATTTAAAAATTTAGAAAGAATATGTAAGGCTCTATCTTGCACCCCTAATGATATTATTAGTTTTGAAGACAATTTTAGTGAAGAGGAAATGACCAGTTAGGTCATCGGTTTATAAAGAAAGGTGGTTTTGATCATTTATTCAAAATTTAATAACTTAAAACCAGAAAAACAAAAGCAAATTATTAACGCAGCTATAAAAGAATTTGTTCGAAATGGTTTTGAAAAAGCATCTACTAACGAAATTGTAAAAAGAGCTAATATTTCAAAAGGCTCGCTGTTTAACTATTTTAACAGTAAAAAGGATCTTTACTTGTACTTGATTGAGTATAGTAGTAAAGCAATCGTGAATCTAAATGAAGAAATTGATTTGTCTGAAACTGATTTATTTAAAAGAATCGAAAGAGTTGCTTTACAAAAGTTCTATGTTCAACAAAAGTACCCACAGGCATTTGAATTCTTGGCATCAACTAAACAAGAGGAGTCTGTAGAAGTAAAGGATATCATTAAACAAAGGCTCAATCCAATCTATAATCAAGCCATAAATAAATTATATAAAGACATTGATTACTCTAAATTCAGGGAAGGAGTTGATATTGAAAAAGCAATTGAGATTTTGAATTGGACGATGTTTGGTGTAGGAGAGAAAGGACTAAAGGAATTGTTTACCTTTGATGATATTGGTAGATTTGGAGAGAAATATCTAGAAGAGTGGAACGTTTATGCCGAATTACTGAAATACAGCTTTTATAAATAAAACTAAATTAAAGGTGTATTGAAATGAAAATATAATAGCTTTAGATTTTTATCTAAAAAATTTTAAAGGAGTGTGTCTATATTATGACCGATATAGTAAAAGTACAAGGATTACAAAAAAAGTTTGGTAAATTTCAAGCATTGCGTGACGTTTCGTTCACGATAAAATCGGGGGAAGTGGTTGGGTTTATTGGTCCTAATGGTGCTGGGAAATCTACAACTATTCGTGCCCTATTAGGAATTATAAAACGTGATGCTGGTATTGCCGAGATATTCGGTAAGGATGTTTGGAAGGATAGCCTTGAAATTCATAAGCGAATTTCTTATGTCCCTGGAGATGTTGCCCTTTGGGAATCTTTAACGGGAGGAGAAATTATCGATCTCTTCATTAAATTACATGGTAGTGGAGATAAAGAAAAGCGCGATTATTTAATTAAACGTTTTGAATTAGACCCTAAGAAAAAAGCCAAAGGATATTCAAAAGGAAATCGTCAAAAAGTTGGATTGATTGCAGCATTATCTGTTGATTCTGATTTATATATTTTTGATGAACCAACATCTGGCCTTGATCCTCTAATGGAACAAGTTTTCCAAGAAGAAGTTAAAAAAATTAAAGCATCTGGTAAAGCTATTTTATTGTCCTCCCATATTTTAAGTGAGGTAGAACGATTAACAGATAAGGTTGTAATTATACGCCAAGGTGAAATTGTTGAAACTGGAACCCTTGATGAATTACGACATTTAACTAGGTCTACTGTCACTTTAGTGACAAGTGGAGACGTATCAAAAATGGCTTTTGTAGATGGAGTACATGATTTTGTTCAAAATGATAGCCAAGCAACATTCTCTGTCGATAATCAATATCTCAATAGTATTTTAATTGAAGCTAGCAAATTAGGTGTCACAAGGTTTGAATCTATACCGCCAACACTTGAAGATTTGTTTATGCGTCATTATGAAAGCTAAACCGTGGGAAGGTGGAAAAATTATTATGAAAGAAAAATTTGCTCGTTGGAACATATTGTTTTTACAGTATTTAAAACGAGATTGGAAAAAAATTATTATATGGGTATTGGGACTTGGCATGTTTTCGGCTGGATTTGTTCCAGCTTTCAAAGAAATAGCAAAAGGGCAAGGTTTAGTCGGCATGTTCGAAACTTTGCAAAACCCTGCAATGATATCTATGGTAGGGCCGACCCCAGTTGAAACAGGAGCTGATTATACCTTAGGAGCAATGTATGCACATGAAATGTTGTTGTTTTGTGGTTTGTTTGCGATGATAATGTCTATTTTACACGTGATAGGTCATACTCGTAAAGAAGAAGATCTTGGCCTTACTGAGCTACTGCGTTCCTTTCAAATAGGTCGTCAGGCAAATTCTCTTGCAGCAATAGCAGAGATAGTCTTTATCAATGGTATACTAGCACTTTTTATTGCAGTAGTAATGATAAGTTTCGGTGCCGATACGATTTCTATTTTTGGTTCCGTGTTATACGGGGCATCAATTGGAATGGCAGGGATTATTGGTGCTGGGATTGCTCTAATAATGGCACAAATTATGCCCACGTCATCGGCTGCAACAGGATCATCATTAGGAATTGTAGGCTTACTATACATTGTTCGTGCTGGAACAGATGTCTCCAATGTTGACTTATCTATGATGAATCCTTTGGGCTGGACATATTTAACTTTTCCTTTTACAGATAATAATTGGTTTCCACTTATTTTTGCTTTAATTTTCAGTATAATAGTGGTGTTCATAGCTTTTTCACTTGAAGGTGGCCGCGATATGGGGGCTGGATATTTACCGCAAAGAGAAGGGCGTGAAAGTGCAAAGCAGTCTTTGCTGTCCGTCCGAGGATTATTTATAAATATTAATAAAGGTGTCATTATTAGTTGGTTAATCGCATATGTTGTTATGGGTGCTGCCTATGGTTCGATTTATGGAGATATGCAGACATTCCTAGAAAGTAATGAAATGATGAAACAAATGTTTTCTCATACAGGATTTTCTATTGAAGAATCATTCACAGGCACAGTTATGATGGTTTTGATTGGTTTAGTTTCCATTCTACCAATTGCGATTGTAAATAAACTCTTTTCTGAAGAAAGACGATTACACTTAAGTCAGATTTATGCAACAAAAGTAACCCGCAGTCAATTATATTGGACTAGTATAGGGTTATCGATATTAAGCGGATTATTAGGAGTTTTATTAGCAGCAGGTAGTCTTGGAGGTACTGCTATCTCTGCGATGGGGAATAGCGGAGAGATGGATATAGTTGACTTTTTTGCTGCTGGCTTTAACCTTTTCCCTACTGTTTTATTCTTTATAGGTCTGGCAGCGTTAGCTCTTGGATGGGCACCGAAACTAGGTAAAATAGTGTATATTTATCTTACATTCTCTTTTTTATTAAATTATTTTAGCGGCTTAATAGACCTCCCGGAATGGTTTTTAAATACTGCTATACAAAGTTGGATGCCTCAAATGCCAATGGATGATTTTGAAGCATCAGTTTTTCTTACAGTTACTATAATTAGCATTGCTTTAATAGTAATAGGTTTCTTGGGGTATAGTAGAAGGGATATGAATGAAGGAGCTTAAATTGATTGAATAGTAAATAGTGTAATCTAATGATTTAAATTCTTGTGTTGTAGGTTTTAACATTAGTCGATGAAAGCAATTAAATTTTATTATTACAGTTTCATATATTTGATAAGGATAGAAGTATTCTAAACTAGAATTATATTTCGATTCTTTTGGCGACCATTAGAAAGCTAGTCGTTATGTTCCCACGAACGTACAAATTAGTCGATATGTTCCCATATACAACAGTTTCGCTAAAAATCATAAATACATCAATTCTATCAACTCGTCCCACGTTGAAGCAGCAATTCTGATGACGTATTGTGGTTTGGACAAGGAATAATAGGAGTCAACCACAACATGTAGTGGTTTGAGTACGAAAATTGGGTCAAAAACAGGCTAAAAAATACCGTTTTTTGACCCTTTTAAATAGGGCATTTGACAGATGACATTTGATGTTTCGGGATTAAAAATCCATAGGGTGAGGTAGATTAGCACAGAACTTTATTGAATAGAGAAATTAAAAGTGATATAATCAGTTGCATAAGGAGGAGTTAAATATGTGTACATGTATTGCAGTAGTAGATATTACTTTATCTCATTTATAATGAAAAAAATTAAAGGAGGTAAAGGTATGGGTATGTTTTCTATATTTGTTATTGAGAGATTTCATTATCCATCAAACCAAAAATAATTGGTTATAATGAGCTCTTAAGATTAGTTCATTATAACCGGCAAGGAGAAAGTTATAATGAAACAGAAAAACCCGAAAAATACGCAAAATTTCATTACATCTAAAAAGCATGTAAAGGAAATATTAAAATATACGAATATCAATAAACAAGATAAAATAATAGAAATTGGGTCAGGAAAAGGACATTTTACCAAGGAACTTGTGGAAATGAGTCAACGGGTGAATGCTATAGAGATTGATGAAGGTTTATGTCATGCCACGAAAAAAGCAGTTGAACCTTTTCAGAATATAAAAGTTATTCATGAGGATATTTTGAAGTTTAGCTTTCCTAAAAATACAGACTATAAAATATTTGGTAATATTCCCTACAATATTAGTACTGATATTGTAAAAAAGATTGCTTTTGATAGTCAAGCGAAATATAGCTACCTTATTGTAGAGAGGGGATTTGCTAAAAGGTTGCAAAATACCCAACGAGCTTTAGGTTTGCTGTTAATGGTGGAAATGGATATAAAAATTCTTAAAAAAGTGCCACGAGCATATTTTCACCCTAAGCCTAATGTAGATTCTGTATTGATTGTACTTGAAAGGCATAAACCATTTATTTTAAAGAAGGACTACAAAAAGTATAGATTTTTCGTTTATAAATGGGTAAACAGGGAATATCATGTTCTTTTTACTAAAAATCAATTAAGACAGGTGCTGAAGCATGCGAATGTTACTGATCTTGATAAATTATCCAATGAACAATTTTTGTCTGTTTTCAATAGTTACAAATTATTTCAATAAATTAAAAATAATTAAGCGTTCTCTAACTTTAAGAGAACGCTTAATCTTATTACATTGAAAAATGCATTCTATTATTTTCAATTATTATGATATAACATAACTATCATTTTACTTATTTGCATATTTGCACGAAAATATAGTTATCGACGACTATTCTGATAATAGCAACTAATATAGTCAATGATAACTCAAAATTTATTGATATAGTAGGTATATGTGCAACTAATTAGGGAAGATTTTAGCTTGCCATTTCTGAAACAGCTAAAACAAGTATTGCGTAAAGAATGCGCCAGTCTTCCCATGGACTTAAAATGCTTGCTTGGGGCACACATAAAACCCCTTGAACAATCTATTGACAGAGTTGAAGGACTGTCGGAGATTCTAAGACGAAGTAATCCTAAAATGGCCCTATGCCATACAGATATTCATAATTGGAACTTGATGCAACGGGATGAGCAGTTAGTTCTAATTGACTGGGAAGGCTTGAAATTGGCTCCAGTAAAAGCTGATCTCATGTTTTTTGTTGATAAGCCATATTATGATGTATTTATGAACATATACCTGAAATTACACAAAGATTTTTTAATCAATACGGATGCTTTGTTATTCTATCATATTAGACGTAAACTAGAAGATATATGGGAGTTTATTGAACAACTTTTATATGACAATCAAGAGGATAAGGAAAGAAATGAAACTATAAAAGTTCTTGATGGTGAACTGAATAACTTAGTGTTTTGAAAAAAGAATAACGTATTATTAAGCTAAATAATATTGGAGAAGAAAATGAATAAACAAGAATTATATCAAATTGCTTTCAGTATAATTAATCATAAAAAGTTACGGAACTTTGGAACTTCAGGGCATGTGGAGACGGTGGTATTGATGTCAAGGAAAATAAGATAATAGGCTATAAAAGTGTTGAAATTAATGGTTTTTGGGGTTTTAGAAGAAATCCTAAAAGCCATTTTTCTATTTAGATAAATATCTTAATTATAATTAAAGAATAAATTGAGGATCAAGAACCTCAATATTATATAGAAAATAGCCACGAAGCGATCATATCAAAAGAAATCTTCATGCAAGTCTAAGAAGAAATGGATAGACGAGCTAATATGGTAAGTGGCAAAGGGAAAAGAAGAATCTATTCCAGTAAATACGCCCTTTCAAGTATTGTCTACTGCTCTATATGTGGGGATATTTACAGGAGAATAGCATGGAATAATAGAGGAAAGAAAAAAACAAGGACTATCTCAATAAATACTAACGCAAGCACAAGTATAAAATAGGCTAAAGTGACTTATCAGCCTATTTATGATATAATATAAATTAATGAATAAAACGGATAAGGGGTAATAATATGGCAATTTCTTATAAACCATTATGGCATTTATTGGTAGAAAGAGAAATGAACAAAGAAGACTTAAAAAGAGCAGCAAACATAACAAGTAACATAGTTTCAAGAATGAGCAAAAACTCTTATGTGAACTTAGAGTCATTAGAAAAGATTTGCCTGGCATTGGATTGCAGAATTGAAGATGTTATAGAAATTCATAGAAATGAGGATAAATAAATTATGTTTATGAATAATAATCCAATATCATTAAAAAAACGAATAAAAGAATTGTTTTTTGATTATCTACTTATTCTTTTGTATTTAGCATTGTTATTTGGAGTAAGCATGGCAGTTTATCATCTGTTTTTTAAAGGGATTCCGAAAATGAACGAACTACAGTCACAACTAATTGCTTTATTAACATCAGTTATTCCGATTGTTTTGATTTTTGCTTATTTGGATTATTCAAAAGATGGGAGTTTTGGTAAACGCAAAGCGGGGTTAAAACTTGTTTATAAACATAAATCTTTAAAAGCAAGCTTTATAAGAAACGTAATCAAATTTTTACCATGGCAAATAGGACATATGAGTACGATTCATGGAATTTATACTGACTTTGATGTATGGGCTATCGTCATGTTTTTTATAGGCATGGGATTTGCTGTACTGCTATTATTAATGGGTCTAATACGTAATGATAAAAGACATTTGGGTGATTTGTTGGCAAATACCCAAGTACAGAATAAATAGGAATATTTTTGCTATAATACTACTATGCAACCAATAGACTAAGAATAGAAAATGAAAAAACCGGGTATAATAATATGAACAATTTGATTACTTTTAAGGAGATTATTATGAAAAGTTTAAAGTGGTATACCATAGCTGCATGTATATGGATATTTATATTTCCTATAACAGGAATAACTGGGTGGGCTTTTATGATTAGTGGTCCAATTGTTATAGTTGGAAGCATCGTGAAATTTGTGTTCAAATTATTTAGAATAGACCTGTATTGGTTAACTAAACCTAGCTTTGGTTTAGGAGTTTTACCAGACCTAATTATTTCTGTAATTGTTGGATTTTTACTAACTATTATTGGGATAGGGTTATGGAGAATTACTAAGAGATTATATCAATGGTTAGTCTTAATAAAGCCTGAGAATTGTTAGATTTAATTATGAAGAACATTTTAATTCATGGGTTGGGTCAAGATGATAAAAGTTGATATTTAAATGAGAGTTACTTTTAATGAAAAATAATGAAGGTAACTATTAAACTGGAGGTTCAAAATGAGAAGAAGATTTGCATTTATGACTATTGTTTTTGTTTTTTTAATAGTTCTCACTTCTTGTAAGAGCAAGAAAAAAGAAGACAAGATTGAAATATTTGATTCTAACGATATAAAAATTGCTGAAATAGAAAAACAAGATGAGTTAGATTATTTTAGTGATTTTATAGAAATGAGTGTAGAAAATGTTAATGATAAAAAATTCGAAAATTTTTTTAAAGAAATACCTGACGATGCAATAAAATCTTATCATTTTATATTTACCAACGGCAATGAAGGTACAAAGATAGATTTTTATATTTATGAAAATTACCCTTATATTACAATGGAGGGAGTGCCTATGATTACAACTCCATTGACATGGGAACTTTCTAAAGAAGATTTAAAAGAATTTAATGATATAGTACAAGAATTGAAAGACATGGATAATAAAAGATAAAGCGAAAATTTTAGGATTGTGTAAATAGAATAATTAAAAGTAGCCTAGGCGATAGAAATTAAAAACTCTATCGTCTTTTTTTAATACAAGAAAGGAGTTTTTTATGAAAAAATTAGAACAACTAAGACAAGAGTCAAAAGAAATAAAAGATAAAATTGACCATACAGAAGAAAGATTAAGGCAACTAAAAAATCAAGAAAAGAAGATATTAAAACAAGACATAGTGAAAAAAAGAAAAGAAAGAACACGTAGGCTCATAACAAGAGGAGCAATCTTAGAAAGCCTTATAGAAAATTCAGAAGAACTAACAGATAAAGAAATAAAAATCCTACTAGAAGAAGCAACAAAGACAAAAGAATTTAAAGAAACACTAAAAATAATAAGAGAAAATTAGGGGAAATATAATAATCAAATCTCCCTTAGATTTTCTAAGGGCGCAATTATACACCCTAAAGGGTGCTTGCGTCCTGCGGAGCCAAACCCTTGCAGGGAGCAACAATCATTCGCTTTTTAAAAGTCAAGGGTAAATAAACTCGCTAAGGCTCGCCCTTGACTTTTAAAATTTGAAATGAACAAAACAATTAAGCCGACATACTGAAACAACAAAAATAAATTCAGTAGTCGGCTTTTTCTATTCTATCATTTCAAAACGCTCATTCACAAAGTGGCTATAAAAATCTATTAAGCCTCCACCTAAAACAACAAAAAAGAAAGGAAGTGATAAAAATGGCAGACAGTTTTCATTTTTCAATAAACATAATATCAAGAGGAAAAGGGAAAAGTGCAGTAGCAAGTGCAGCATATATAAGTGGAGAAAAAATAAAAAATGAATGGGACGGAGTAACCCATGACTACACAAGAAAAGAAAAAGTATTAGTAAAAAATATAATATTGCCTGATCATATACCAAAAGAATTTAATGATAGGTCTACCTTATGGAATAAAGTAGAAATGGCAGAAAAAAATTCTAATGCACAACTAGCAAGACAATTCATAATAGGACTACCAAAAGAATTATCTTTAAGTGAAAATAAAAACCTAGTTGAAAGATTTATAAAAGAAAATCTAACATCACAAGGAATGATAGTAGATTATGCAATCCATGATGAAAGTAAAGAGGGAAATCAAAACATTCATGCTCATATAATGACTATAGTAAGACCAATAAATGAAGACGGAACATGGGGGCAAAAAAGTAAAAAAGAATATATCCTAGATGAACAAGGAGAAAAGATTTTAAACAAAAATGGAAAACCAAAGACAAGAAAAGTAGAACTAACAACCTGGAACGATAAAGGCAATGTAGAAAAATGGAGAGAAAATTTTTCAGACCTTTGCAATGAATATCTAGCAAAAAACAAGATAGAAAAAAGAGTAGACCATAGGAGTTTTAAAAGACAAAATTCAGATTATCTACCGACAATCCATTTAGGATCAGCAGCAAGTGCAATGGAGAGAAAGGGAATAGAAACTGACAAGGGAAACTATAATAGAGAAATAAGAAAATATAATGAACTTGTAAAAACAATAAAAGAAGAGATAAAGACATTAAAGGGTTGGATAGGAAATCTATTAGGTAACCTATCTACTGCTTATGAAAAATTTAAGGATATAGAAAGAGATAAGGTAATAGACAACCCTAAACTTTTCAATCTAACAAATTATCTATTAACTTATTCAGAAATTCAAAAAGAAAAAAGCAAATATCTAAAAGGATATGCCAAAACTAATAAAGAAAAGTATGACTTCAAAAAGCTAACAAGTGCATATAGTTATTTAAGAAAAAATGACATAGAAACCATAGGTCAGTTACAAACAAAAATAGAAAGTTTAAAGTCTAATAGTTATAAGCTAAATAAAAAAGCAAAGACAATCCATAAAGAAATGGAAGATGTAGAAAAGAAAATTCTATACTATGAAATCTACAAAGCCAAAAAAGAAGTTTATGAAGAATATCAAAAGAAAAATTTATTCACCAAAGACACATTCTATAATAAACATAAGAAGGATATAGACCAATATAAAGTAGTAAGCGAGAAATTAAAAAAACTCCTATCAGATAAGGAAAAACTAAGTCCTAAAAAATGGAATGAAGAAAAAAATCTTTTAATGGCAAATCTTGAAGAAATAAATAAAGAAAAAGACAAGATAAAAGATGAATACCAGGAAATTAATCATATAAAATATTCAGTAGATTTTGTAAACAAAGAACTTGGCATAGACTTATCCATAGAAATAGATAAGCTAATAAAACAAGGTGAAAAACCAAGTGTAATAGCACAGATTAAAAAATTCCAAGACCAAGTTATTAAAGATAATGAATTCAGAGAAATGATGAAAAACAAGAAAATGAATCAAGAAAGATAAGACCTGGTAAAAATATCTTATCCAAGCTATAATATGACCAAGAAAATAAAGGCAGAACTAGGAGGTAATAGAGATGAATAAAAGGCAAGAGCTAATAGATGAACTCATAAAAGCAGATCAAGATGGAAAATACAAAACCTATAAAAGCACAGAAGAAATAAAAGCAATGAACAATGAGGAAATACAGATTATATATTCCAACATGAAAAACTATCTATCAGACAAAAGAACACATATAAACTACTAAAGGTGGAAAAGCAAAATAAGAGCAGAAAAACAAGAAAAGGTACAAATGCCTAAGTAAGCAATAAAAACATCAAAATAAAACATTCCACCACCAAGAACAACCAAATAAAAACAAGCAAAGGGAAGTATAGAAAAATTAAAGCCTATACTTCCCTTTTTTTAATTCAAACAAAGGAGATAAAAGCATGATAAACGAAGAAATAAGCAAAGAAGCAGGTCAAGCAGCACAAACCATAATAACATACACAATAAAGGCAGCAAAAGAAACAATCAACTTAGACAAAGAAATAAGAAAAAAGATGAATGATACTTTAGAAAAAGCAAACGGAAACCTCAAAAGTCTTATGGGCGATGAAATGAAAATAAAAGACCTCTACAAGAAAGGACAACTAGAAAATATAAGTATAGATCAAAGCGACCTCAAAGACTTAAAAAAAGAACTAAACAAACTTGGAGTAAGTTTCTCAGTAATGAAAAACAAAGAAAGCCAAAACTATGAAATATTCTTCCAAGCCAAAGACATAAAAGTAATGGAATATGCCTTTAAACAAGTCATAGTCAAAGAAAATAAAAAAGAAAAAGAAAGTATCCTAAAACAAATAAAGAAATACAAAGACCTATCCAAGAACAAGGATAAGACAAAAGAGAAAGTCAAAAGGAAAGTAAAAGAAAAAGTAAAACCAAGTAAAAAAGATATGACCAGAGAAATCTAAGGGAGTAACGAAAAGTTACACCCTTAAATAACCATAATAACTAGACTTCCGAAAAGCAGAAGTCCAGAATTTCGAAAATCGGAAATCAAGAATTTCGATTATCGAAAATCAAGAAAGGAGCAGATATGGCAACAAACAAAATATATTATTGGATAAAATTGAAAGAAGAATTTTTCACAGACAAAATAAACAGAGGACATTGTCCTTAATGAGTCCAACCCATGTCCGACAAGAGATAGAGATAGAGAAAGATATAGAGATAGATAAAGAGAGAGAGGGAGAGATAGAAAAGATTTAACATTTTTGGTATAATTATAGAAATTAGACTTTGAAAATATTATGGATAATTGGCTTAAGAGCTGTAAACTAAATGAAATAAAGAGAAAATGGCTACAAGTTGTAGCCCCAAAAATATATAGGAGGTGAATTTTGTGGCAGAACAAAACAAGGAAATTGTAGTTATAGATGAAACTACAATTAAAAGTAAGATTTACTATATAAGAAATCAAAAGGTTATGCTTGATTTTGAGCTTGCTGAAATCTATGGATATACAACGACAAGATTTAACGAGCAAGTAAAAAACAATTCGGAGAAATTTGATGATGATTTTATGTTTCAGTTGACGAAATCAGAGTTTGAAAACTTGATATCGAAAAAATCGACATCAAGTTGGGGCGGTCGTAGAAAACTACCTTATGCTTTTACAGAGCAGGGTATTTATATGCTTATGACTGTATTAAGAGGAGAACTTGCCGTTAGACAGAGCAAGGCTTTAATACGAATGTTTAAGCAGATGAAAGACTTCATCATTAAAAATCAAGATTTTATCAGCTCAAAGGAATTAGTTCAAATAGCAATTCAAACAAATCAAAACACAAATGATATTGCAAGGATAGATAGTAAGATTAACACATTGGCTACTAAAGAAGATTTAAAAAAGGTAATGGATAATTTTATAGACCCGGAAACATATAAACATTTCCTCTTGATGAATGGAGATAAGATAGAAGCTGATGTTGCCTATACAAAAATATATAAATCAGCAAAGAAAAGCATTTATGTAATAGATAACTATATCGGACTTAAAACATTAGAACTTTTAAGAGCTGCAAGAGATAAGACTCAAATCGTAGTCTTTAGTGATAATGTCAAGAACAAGGATATGCTTACAAAAAATATCTTAGATGATTTTAGAAAAGACTATCCTAATATAGACCTGAAACTGAAGATAGCAGGTAAAAAATATCACGATAGATATATAGCAATAGACTTTGGAACAGAAAATGAAGCCTTTTATCTTTGCGGAGCTTCGTCAAAGGATGCGGGAAATAAAATATCAAGTATTACCAAGATAGAAGAATCTTCTAAAGATATGTACCATGATATGTTTAGTAAGATGTTAAATAATAAAGACTTAAAAATTTAATATATAATTATGTTAAATCATAGCAATACACAAGGCGGTAGAATTAAAAACTATCGTCTTTTTTTATTTGAAGAAAGGTAGGAGAGCATGGCAGATAAAAGAATGTTTTCACTAAAGATAGTGGATAGCGACTTATTTTTAGATATGCCACTAAGTAGTCAATGCCTATATTTTCATTTATCAATGAGGGCAGATGATGATGGTTTTGTAAATAATCCTAAGAAAATCATCAAAATTATCGGAGCTAATGAAGATGACCTGAAAATACTTATTGCCAAAGGCTTTGTGATAGTCTTTGATCAGGGAATTATCGTCATTACTCATTGGAAGATAAATAACTTTATTAGAAAAGACAGATATAAGCCAACAATGTATATAGAGCAGAAACAGCAGCTTTATCAAACGGACAATGGAGCATATATTTCAGAAGAAAAAGTTGGTTGTCATCTGGTTAACCAAAGGTTGTCAAGTGGTCAACCCAGTATAGATAAGGGTAGATTAGATAAGGTTAGTATAGATAAGGGGAGAGAGGGAGAGATAGATAAAAAGTCCACCCCCATTTTTTATGGAGAATTCAAAAATGTAAGGTTAAGCAAAGAAGAATATAAGAACCTTAAAGAAAAATTAAACTCACACACAGAAATAATGATAAATAAACTATCAAGATACATGAAAAGTAGTGGCAAGACCTATCAAAACCACTATGCAACAATCTTAAAATGGTATGAAGAAGATAAAGAAAAACTAAGACATCAAGGAGGAAATAAAAAAATGAACTATGATGTAGGAGAATCTTTATAGATAAAAAGAGGTGGAAAGCCACTATTAAAGACTTTAAGTCTAAAAAGGTATCAAAGTATGCCAGAGATAATAAAAATATAAATATGACACTTAAAAGGCGATTAGAAAATTAAAAATCTAATCGTCTTTTTTTTATTTCATGAAAGGATAAGCTATGACAAAAAGACAAACAAAATATATTGTAAAAAGAAATTATGATAATAGAAGAACAGATACAGACGCTTTTCTAAGACTAATAAAAAAATCAAGCAAATTAAACAAGACCAATGAAATTGAGTGTAACAAATATAATATTGATAGTAATGAAAAAGAGTGCTATAATAAAAATAGTTTTAGAGAAAGTTGTGTTATTTCTGAAAACTCAAACAAGGAGGAATAGGAAATGATACAAACAAATTCAAATCACTTTTCATTCAAAGCTGCAATTTATTGCAGACTATCTAAAGATGATGAGCAGAAAGGAGAGAGTGCCAGCATACAAAACCAAAAGGAACTTTTAGAAAACTATGTAAAATCAAAAGGTTGGAGTATTTACGATGTATATATAGATGATGGATATACTGGATTAAATACGAACAGACCATCATTTCAAAGGTTAATTAGAGATGTTGAAAATAAAGAAGTAGATATAGTCATCACCAAAGACTTATCAAGGCTTGGAAGAAACTATTTGCAGACTGGATACTATACAGAAAATTTCTTCCCAAAGAACAATGTCAGATATATAGCCTTAAATGATGGAGTAGATACCTTTCAAGAAAACAACGAAATAGTTCCTTTTAAAAATGTTTTAAACGAGTTTTATTCAAGAGATGTTTCCAAAAAGATGAAATCTGCCTATATGACAAGGGCAAGGCAAGGGAAATTTATTGGTTGTCTTGCTCCAATAGGATATAGGAAAGACGATGAAGATCCACATAAATTAGTAATCGATGATGAAACTTCATGGATTGTTGAAAAAATTTTTGAACTTGCTTTTAGTGGTTACGGAGTCCAGGCAATTAGAAGAAGACTTTTTGAAGAAAAAATACCTACACCTACCTGGTGGAATAGAAAAAAAGGACTTAGAAATAAAAAAACTAAGTTAGAAATGACCGTAGATGGTGGAGAGTATTGGTGGGACTGCACAACCCTAAAAGAAATTATTGAAAACCCAGTTTATATTGGTCATATTGCTAGTCAAAAAGTTAATTATAAATTCAAAGTAGGTTGGTTATCCGATAAACCTAAAGAGGAATGGATAATCGTTGAAAATACACACGAACCAATTATTTCTGAAGATATTTATAATATAGCAAATGAAAAATTGAAAAGCAGGAGAAGACCATTTAAAAATGGAGAAGAAAGTATATTTGCAGGCATTGTGAAATGTCCCGATTGTGGAAAATCTTTAAATCTTGGAAGAAACAAATCAAAGAAAAGAGAAAAGTTACTCACTTGTAACACTTATAGAAGATATGGAAAGTCATTATGTAGTCAACATAGAATTTATTACGACACTCTTTATGAGATAGTGCTTAAAGATATTAGAAAAAATGCAGAAATAGCATTAAAAGACGAAAAAGAAATTATAAAAGCACTTGAAAAATCACGAGAAATTGATAATGAAGAAGAACAAAAATTTATCATGGATAAGATTTACGAAGATCAGATAAGAGTAGAAGACTTAACTAAAAAGATTGAAAGACTATATGATGACTGGCTAGATAACAAGATAAGTGAAAGCAACTTCCAAAAAATTCTTGAAAAATCACAAAACGAACAAGACTATCTAAACCAAAGAATAGAAGATAATCAAAAATTGATTGTTAAAGAAGATCTTGAAGATATTAATGTCAAAAAATGGATTGAACTCATAAAAAAACATAGGGATATAAAGAAGCTGGACAAAGAAACCTTAAACGAACTCATCTCAAAAATCTATGTTCACGAAAAAGAAGTAGTGAATGGAGAAATCACCCAAACAATTGATATTTACTACAATTTCATAGGAAATACAGACACACTACAAGTATTTTACAATCTCTAATTAGGCATAAAGCAGCTTATGGCTGGTGGAGGAATTGTACTGATTGGTATCAAATTAATTCCACTACTTGCAAATGCTTTAAATTAGGAGAAAGTCTATGTTTGGTATCTTTGACAAGCTAACTGAATTTTTTAAGGATATGCTACTCGGAGGTATCAAAGCAAATCTTGAGTCCATGTTCTTAGATATAAATGACAAGGTAGGAGTTATTGCAACTGATGTTGGAAAGACACCAATGGGTTGGAATGGAGAAGTATATAATTTCATAAAAAACATTAATGATAATGTGATTGTTCCAATAGCAGGTCTTATCATAACAGCAGTTTTATGTATTGAACTCATAAATATGGTTATGCAAAAGAATAATATGCACGATACAGATACTTTTGAGTTTTTCAAATACATTATAAAGATGTTTATAGCAGTTTACCTTGCAAGCCATGCCTTTGAATTTTCAATGGCAGTCTTTGATGTGGCACAAAATCTTGTAAACAAAGCGGCAGGGGTAATCACTACTTCTGCCACTGTTTCAGGAGATCAAATAGTTGCAATGGTTGATACATTGAAAGAAAAAGATGTTGGTGCATTAATAATGATATTAGTTGAAACAAGCCTTGTAAGGATTGCAATTCAATGTATATCTTTAACTATTACCTTAATAGTATATGGGCGTATGTTTGAAATATATGTCTATTCATCAGTATCATCCATTCCATTTGCGACTATGGGAAATAAAGAATGGGGTCAGATTGGAACAAATTATATCAAGGGACTTTTTGCCTTGGGACTACAAGGTTTGTTTTTGATGATATGTTTAGGTATCTACACCGTTTTAATAAGAACGGTACAGATTACAGATATTCACGCAAGCTTGTTTAGTATATTAGGATATGCTCTACTACTTGGGCTTATGATGTTTAAGAGTGGAACAGTTGCAAAAAGTATTATGAATACGCACTAGGAGGAATAAATGTTAAAAAAGAAAAATTGTGCTTTATTGGGACTTGGAATTTTATTAGGAGGAACTTATGAAATCTTAAAAGAGAAAAAAAGAAATGAAGAGATTAGAAACTTAAAGAGGAGAATAAATAGACTCGGAAGATGTCACAATGAATTTGTTATGTATCAAGGCGAATACAATGACAGAAATGAAGAAAAACAAGAAGAATTAGAAGAAAGAATTAGCTACCTAGAAGAGGAAACAACATCTAATTATGACCATATACTTGAACTTTCCAAAAAAGAAGTAGAGGGAGATTAAAATGGCATATGTACCAATACCAAAAGATTTGGACAAGATTAAAACAAAGGTTGCCTTTAACTTAACCAAAAGACAACTTATAGGTTTTTCTGTGGCAGGACTAATTGGCATACCAACTTATTTATTTATGAAAAAATATCTACCTAATGATGTTTCGATTATTGTAATGCTAATAGTAACCCTGCCAATCTTTTTTATAACCTTATATGAAAAAGATACCTTAACTTTTGAAAAATATTTTAAATTTTTCTATCTTCATAAGTTTTATCAACCAACTAAGAGAATAAGAAAGGAGGAATACCTTGAAGCAAAGAAAAAAGCAAATCAGCGACTTAAATCTAAGGGAAAAACAATTAAAAAAAGACCGAAAGGAAGTAAGAAAGCAAAAAACAAAGAAAGATCCAACAAATAGTCTTCTAAGTGTACTTTTAAAGAAAGAGAAAAAGAGATTTACTGTTGAGGATACAATTCCATATATAAGAATGTTACCAGAGGGCATTTGCCAGTTAGATGAAAAAAATTATTCAAAGACAATTTCATTTCAAGATATAAATTACCAGTTGGCATTGGAAGAAGATAGAGATTTAATTTTTAACCAATTTGCCAACTTTTTAAATTCTTTTGATCCAAGTGTCCACATTGAACTATCATATGTAAATCAATTAGGGAGAAATAGAGACCTACAAGATGCAATTAAAATTGCTGATAAGGGAGACTTTTATGACGATGTAAGAAAAGAGTTTAGGGAGATGTTAAAGCTTCAACTTGCAAAGGGCAATAACGGACTTAAAAAGATGAAGTATATAACCTTTACAACAGAAGCCGATAACCTAGAGCAAGCACGAGCAAAGTTAAATAGACTTGAAGTAGATATTTTATCTAACTTTAAATCTATGGGAGTAAGAGCAGAAAGTCTTGATGGCGAAGAAAGGTTAAGACTTGTTCACGATATGTTAAATCCAGACAAGAACTTTGATTTTTCATATAAAGATTTGAAGAAGAAAGAGTCTACAAAGTCACATATAACTCCCAATATCTTTAATTTTGCACCAGCAAATAATTTTAAATTTGGGAAATTCATTGGAGCAGTAAGTCATTTTCAAATACTTGCAAGTGAGTTATCAGACAGAATGTTATCTGAGTTTTTAGATATTGATGACAATATTTATGTAGCTTTTCATATAGACGTAGTTGAACAAGCAGAAGCTATTAAACTCATTAAGAGAAAGAACACAGACCTAGACAGAATGAAAATTGAAGAACAAAAGAAAGCAGTTCGAGCAGGGTATGATATGGATATTATCCCTTCAGATATAAATACTTTTGGGGCTGATGTTAAGTCCATGTTATCTGACTTACAAAATAGAGATGAAAGGCTCTTTGTAGTTACCATAGTAATGATGAATTTTGCTAGGACTAATCAAAAATTAGAAAACACTATTGCTCAAATTTCATCAATTGCAAATAGACATAATTGTCAGGTAAAAAGATTATCTCATCAACAAGAACAAGGACTTGTTTCTGTCTTACCTTTAGGAGTTAATCAAGTCGAGATAAAAAGATTTTTAACTTCATCATCAACGGCAGTATTTATGCCTTTTACAACAGAAGAGCTATTTATTGATTCGGCAAATTCTTTGTACTATGGCTTAAATGCCCTTAGCCAAAACTTGATTATGGCAGATAGGAAGAAACTAAAGAACCCTAACGGATTAATATTAGGTACACCAGGTTCTGGTAAATCTTTCTCAGCAAAGAGAGAGATGGCAAATGCAATTCTTGTAACAGATGATGATGTAATTATTTGTGATCCTGAGGGCGAGTATTCAAACCTTGTAAAACAATTTAATGGAGAAGTTATTAAAGTTTCGGCAAAATCAAAGGACTACCTAAATCCATTAGATATTAATATGAACTATGGAGATGGGGACGCACCTTTAAAGGATAAGGCGAACTTCATAATGTCTATGCTTGAACTTGTAGTAGGAGGATCTGGTCTTACTGCTGCAGAAAAATCTGTTATAGATAGGTGCTTACCAAAGATATACCAAAAATATTTTGAAGACCCAAAACCAGAAAATATGCCTATATTAGGAGATTTATACGATATGCTCCTATCTCAAGAAGAGGGAGTTGGTAGAAAACTAGCAACAGAAATGGAAATTTATGTTAAGGGAAGTCTTAATGTTTTTAATAATAGGTCAAATGTTGACTTAAATAGGCAACTGCTTTGTTTTGATATAAAAGAGCTAGGAACACAACTTAAAAAAATAGGTATGCTTGTAATTCAAGACCAGGTTTGGAACAAGGTTTCCCTTAATAGAGGAAGCAAGTCTACAAGATACTATATAGACGAGTTCCACCTTTTATTAAAAGACCCACAAACTGCTTCATATTCAGTAGAAATCTGGAAAAGATTTAGAAAATGGGGTGGTATTCCAACAGGTATAACTCAAAACGTAAAAGACCTTTTAACAAGTCAGGAAATTGAAAATATCTTTGATAATACAGACTTTGTTCTAATGTTAAATCAAGCATCTGGGGATAGAGATATTCTTGCTAAGAAATTAAAAATATCGCCTTATCAGTTAAACTATATTACTAATTCAAATGCAGGTGAGGGATTACTATTCTTTGGAAATACTATTGTTCCATTTATTGATAAATTCCCTAAAGATACCATGCTATATAAGCTAATGACAACAAAACCAGAAGAAGCTAAGTAGGTGTGATATGGATAAAAAACTAAAAAAAGATTTTCAAAAGAAAATTATACGAAATAGGGACGCTCCTGAAAAGAATGTAGATAGTAAACTTGTTCATTCAGATGATTATACTAATAAGATTATTAAGACTAAGGATAGGTTCGGGGATAAAATTTCAGAAAAAGAATCTAAACTTATCCATGAGAATGTATTAGCTAAAGATCAAAAACAAGATAAACTAAAAGATTTTCAGAAGTCTAAAAATAAGGAAAGAATTAGAAAAGAAGTTTTAGATAATAAGAATAAGGCTGAAGAGACAAAACAAGCTAATCTTGAAATAAAGTCAGATGAAAGCTTTAAACTTGATGAAGACTTAGATGTAGACTTTAAAAAGGTAAATTTTGACAGTGATAACAGTAGAAATATTAATTCTAATAAATTAACAACAGATGATATTTCAGCTAAGGCTCAACCAATAAGCAATAAGAAGGCATCAAGTAAAAGACAAGTTCTCAAAAATTACGAGGATAAACTTATCCATAGTAAGGATAAATTCCAAGACAAAATTAACGAGAGAGAGTCTAAGCGAATTCACACAAGCGAAGATAAACCTATCGAAGCAAAGAAAAGCAAGAGAATATACAGAAAAGATAAGCTTGTTAAAGATGAAGTAAGTAAGAACGAAAGTAACACTAATATCGATAAAAAGCAAAAGCAGAAACTTTATCAAGAAAAGAAGTTTAGAGATAAGGAAAAAATTTCTAAAGAGATAGATAAAGAAAATAAGCCAAGCGAAGTTGATACAGATAAGACTTTTGACAATTCTGAGCTTAAAGACAATAATCAAGAATTTATAAAAGATGAAAAGGAAACAAGCCTTAAACCTTCAGAACAAAAGAAAGTTAATAAAAAGAAGACTTACTACAAGAGAAAAAATTATGAAAGTGATAAATTCACTCGAAAGAAAATTAATAACTTAAAAAATGAATCTAAGAAAGTTACAAGAAAAGATTCTAAGAAGGCACAAGATGTTAAAGACTTTATCTCAGATAAAAAGATTGGAGAACTTGAAAAGTCTAAAAGCAAGCTAAAGGATAATATTTTAAAGAATAAAACTAAAGGAAGCCTATCTTCTGGGGTTTTATTATCTGGAGCTAAGTCTTCAGAGTTAGTGAGAGATTATCTAAGTTCAGGATCTGACAATACTGGTGTAGAATCTGGAGAAAAGGTCGCTAATGTAAGCTCTAAACTCCAGCACGGAATAGGGAAGTATAAGTTAGATAAAAAGAAAAAGTCCTTAAAAAAGCTATCTAAACTTGATAAGAAAATAAGAAAGAGAAAAAGCAAGCTGGAGTTTAAAAGCGGTTTGGAAGATTTAAAAAAGTCAGAATCCTATATAAAGAAAAATAGATTTAAGAAGTTTTACCAAAGAAAACAAATGAAAAGCATGATAGCTAAAAAGCACGAAACAAGACTTGTAGATAGAGTTAAAAAGACTATTTTAAGTTTAGGTAAGGCTTCTAAAGAGCTTATCGTAAGAAAAAGTAAGATGGTTCTATTTCTAGTAATAGGACTAGGTCTTATGCTATCAATCATGATTGGTGGTGGAAGTGTTGGCATGAGTGGATTAAGCAATTCAGTAAACTCAGTAATGACAACAACATACCTATCACAAGATACAGTTCTAAGTGAAGTTAATCAAGAATTTTCATCAATGGAATATGACCTACAATCACAAATAGAAAGTGTAAAAACAAGTCATCCTGGATATGACGAATATATCATAAACAAAGAAGGAGAAATTGGTCATAATACCCATGAACTTTTATCCTATATAACTTCAAGATGTGGAGAAGTAAAATCAGCATCTGAAGTAAAAGGAATTTTAAAAGAACTTTTCGATAAGATGTATAAGCTTGATTTTAAGGAAGAAATTGAAATTAGAACAAGAACAGTAGCAAGAACTAGATATGATAGTCGTGGCAATCCTTATACTAGCTATGAAAAAGAAGAGTACGAATATAAAAAGTTAATTGTAACTTTAAAGAAAAAAGAAATGGATGAAGTTGTTAGGGAAATATTTAAAGATTATCCAGACAATGTAGTTCATTATGAAGCTCTTCTTGAAGCTAAGGGAAATATGGGAGATGTTTTTGGATCAGGTAATGGGGACTTAGGAGAAATAGTAGATAATCCAAACTTTGGAAATCCTGGTCTTGCTTTTGATTCAGCTACTGCCAAAGCCTTATTTAATGAAGCAGAAAAACATATAGGCAAAAGATATGTGTTTGGAGCAAGTGGACCATCAAACTTTGACTGCTCAGGTTTTGTATGTTGGTCATTTACTAAGTCTGGTGTAAAGAGAATGCCAAGAACAACTGCATGGAGAATATACAAAGACTATTGTAATCCAGTTAGTCCAAGTGAAGCCCAACCTGGAGATATTATATTTTTCCACTCAACATATAACAGTGGGACACCAATATCTCACGTAGGAATATACGCAGGTAACGGAATGATGATTCACGCAGGAGATCCAATTCAATACACATCAATAAATTCAAAATATTGGAAATCACACTTTTATGGTTTTGGTAGACCAAGATAGAAGGGAGATATTATGTGAATAGAAAACTTATAAGTATTAGAAACAAAAAGAAAAAAATAGAAGAGAAATTGAAAGATTTAAATGCAAAATACAAGGAAATTTGCGATGAAGAAATACAGGTTGAAAATGAAGAAATAATTGTAACTCTTAGGAGGAACAATATTAGCTTGGAAGAATTAATGGAGAAAATCAATGATAGAAAAAGAGAAGAAAAATTAAAAGAAAAGGAGAACATTCATAATGAAGAAATTTAATACGAACAGACTAAGAGCCTTTTTTATGGCTCTTTTATTAGTTTTAACATCAACTGTGCATACAAGTGCATTTGCAAAGTCTGATGTTACTTGGACGGAAGATGATTTTATGTATTCCTCTGAGGGAAATATAATTGCCTTTAGTGATAAAGGCTTAGAAAAGAAAGAGAAGACAAATATTCTAGTATTTCCTGAAGGAACGAAGTCTATAAATGGAAATTATTCTTTAAGTCATTCAAACGATGAACTTAGATATAAAAGAGAATTTGGACGTGGCAAACATTGGGATAAAGTAATTATTCCTGATTCTGTTAAGCATTTAGGTTATGCTGCCTTTTACGAAGCAAGTATAGATCAGGTAAAACTATCAAATAGCTTAACTTATCTTGGTGGTTTAGCATTTTTCAATTGTGGACTTAGAGAAGTGACTTTACCTGATACTTTGGCAAATATTGAACATAATGCTTTTGAAAGAAATAACCTCCAAGAAATAACTATACCGAAGTCTGTGAAGACAATTGAACAGTATGCTTTTTCAAGAAATAAATTGCACACTGTAAAAGTTTTAGGCAATCCAACTATTAATAGTAAGGGAGTATTCCATAATCAAGAAGTTGAATATAGACCAAAACAAAATCCATTTTACGAAAATCATTTTGGTCTCAACGGAAATCAAGGATTCAAATCTATTCCTAATGGATTGAGGTATGAAAATGGAGAGTTTGTCTTTGATAAGAATGTAGATAGTGTAGAACTTGAATTTGATTATAACAATGATATGTATCAAGGAAAGATGACTATTTACAATCCAAATAAATATTCCATTGATACTCAAACAGATTTAACAGGGCAAGATATTGATGAAAAGGACAATAAGATTGATGATTTAACTAAAAACATTAAGGACTTAGAAAATCAGATCAAAGACTTAAATGATAAGAAACAAGAAGACCAATCAAAGATAGATGAATTAAAAGAAAAGTTAGAAACTTTCAAAGATAATGGAGAGAAACTAAAACAAGAAAAAGCCAAGCTAGAAGAAGAAATTAGAGATAAAGGCAATAAGATTGCTCAATTGGAAAAAGAAATTGAGGATCTTAAAAACTCCAATAATGATGAACTGATAGCAGAAATTACTCAGCTTAAAGATGAATTAAAAAGATTACAAGATGAAAATGCAAAACTAAAAGAAGATTATTCATCTACAAAATGGGAGTTAGAGGCTGAGAAAGAAAAGACAGATAAAAACGAAAATAAAATCAAAGAAATGCAAGGAAAGCTCGAGTCTTTAGAAGGAGAACTAGCAAAGAAAACTAAAGAAATTGAAGATAAAGACAATAGAATTAAGGACTTAGAAAAAGCTCTTGATGAAAAAGATGCTAAGATAAAAGACCTAGAGTCTAAAAAGAAAGAAACAGAAAATTCTAAGTTAGAATGCTGTAAGAAAATTGAAGAGCTTCAAAAGGCTATTGATAGTTTAAAAGAATCTTCTGAAAATACAAAAAAAGAATTAGAAGAGAAAATTAAAGAACTAGAAGAAAAACAAAAAGCTTCTGAAGAAGAAATTAAAAAGCTAAAAGAAGAATTAGATAAAAAAATTGAAGAAGCAAAGAAGTTAATCGAGGAAGCAAATAAAAAATCGAAAGAAGAACTTGAAAAACAAGCTAAAGATGAAAAAGACAAAAACCTAAACCAAGACTTATCTAAGAAATTAGATGAACTTCTAAAACTTCAAAAAGAAAACAAAGAGAAGAAAGAAGATAAGAAATCTCAAGATAAGAAGTGGGACGAAATTTTGAAAGCTGATGACAAGAATATCCTAAATCAATTTGATCTTAACAAGATGAAAAAACAGGAGGAACAACAAGGTAAAAAACAAGTTAAAGATGAAAAAGAATTTGCAGTTTTCCAAGTAGACAAAAACTTTTATAACATTATTAATAAAGATGGTAAGACAACAGTCTATATGGATGTGAAAACTTATGTAGACCAAGGAAGAACTATGATTCCAGTAAGATATATTGCTTATACTCTAGGTTTTAATGTTGAGTATGACAACTCTACTCGTGAAGCCATTTTCTCAAACAAAGAAAATAATATCTTAGCTAAAAAGACATTAAGACTAAATATTGATACTGGTATTATGAAAGATTCGGATGGAAAGGTCTACAACTCAGATGTTAAGCCAGTGATTTTAAATGGAAGAATTCATGCTTCAATTTCAAATATTGCTAAAGCTTTTGGAGCAAGTCATGGAGATATTAAAGATGGTAAAAACCAAACAATAGAATGGGACAATGCTAGAAAAGCAGTCTATGTATTTAAAAATGTAAAATAAGAAAGGATATAAAAATGAATAAGAGCATTAAACGAGGAGTAGCCATAGCGTTACTCCTTTTTACATTTACAGTACCAGCAACTACATTTGCAATGACAAATGAAGGGCAAATAGAAAGTCAAAACGAATCAATCTATGAACCACAAAAAGAAGAATTTGAAAAAATGTTGAAAGATGATGTTTTTACACCATCAAAAGAAGAAATTCCTTATCAAGATGTTCCAAGAATACCAGGAAATACAAGTGAAGCAACCAAGCCTTCAAATAATCCTCCAAAGAAAACACCACTTGTAAAAGGTGGTAATACAAAGGCAGTAAATAGTCTAGCAACACAGGAAAATAAGGCAAGAGGTTCAGTAATTGAAAATGTAGATAGGAATGGAAAAGATATTACACCAAGTGGAGATACAGAAAAAGATAAAGAAAATCCAGTAGATGTAAGACAATTTTTAACATTTCAAACTAAAAGTGGAAAAACTATGCACTTAATAGTCGATCACTCATCAAACCAAGATAATGTAAGGTTATTGACAGAAGTAGGAGAGCAAGACCTACTTAATATGATTGAATCAGAAGATAAAAATACTATAAAGGTTGAAGAGCCTAAGAAAGAAGAAGTAAAAAAAGAAGAACCTAAGACTGTTCCAGTAAAAGAAGAAAAGAAAAGCGGGATAGGTTCATTTCTAATTGTTTTTCTTGTAATTGGAGGAGTTGTAGGAGCAGGATACTATTTTAAGGTAGTTAAAGCAAAAGAAGATAAAATGTTGGAAGACTTTGAAGAAGATGATGAGGATTACATTAGTGAGTCAGAAGATGATGACGATGATGAAAGTCATGAAGAATCTTTAGATGAAGATGATGAAGATGATGAACTATTATAATAAATTTTAAAAGCTTGAGCGAGAGAGAAATCTTTCGCTCTTTTTTTATTTATGGAGGTATTAATGAAGTTAGTAATAGCAGAAAAGCCAAGTGTAGCAGTTACAATTGCAAAAATAATTGGAGCAAGAACAAGAAAAAACGGATATTATGAGGGGGATGGATACATTGTTTCTTGGTGTGTAGGTCATTTAATTCAAATGGCAAGTCCCGATAAGATAGACGAAAAATGGAAAAAATGGACAATAGACACTCTCCCTATAATTCCAGAAGAATATATTTATGAAGTATCTAAAAGCACTAAGAAACAATATGGAATTTTAAAGAAACTTTTAAACGATAAGAACATCGACACAGTTATAAATGCTTGTGATGCTGGAAGAGAGGGAGAACTTATTTTTAGGCTTGTATATAATCAAGCTAAATGTAAAAAGAAGATTCAAAGACTTTGGATATCTTCAATGGAAAACAAAGCTATTGAAGATGGCTTTAGAAATCTTAAAGACGGAGAAAACTTTGAAGACCTATATAGATCAGCAAGTGCGAGAGCCACCTCCGATTGGTTAGTGGGAATGAATTTAAGTAGGCTTTATTCTTGCATTTACAAGGAAACATATTCTGTTGGGAGAGTACAAACACCAACTCTATATTTAATAGCTAAAAGGGATAGTGAAATAAACCTATTTAAGAAGCAAAAATATTATACAGTTGACCTATCTTATGGAGGATTGAAACTTGTATCGGATAGGATTGATAAAATTGAAGTGGCAGAGCAACTATTAAATCTACTAGAAGATGAAATAGTTGTTACAGAGGTAGAAGATAAAGAAATAAGTACAAAACCAGATAAGCCTTATGATCTCACTACCTTACAAAGAGAAGCAAATAAATATTTTGGATATTCAGCAAATGACACTTTAAATCTAGCACAAGGCTTGTATGAAAATAAGCTAATCACATATCCAAGAACAGATAGTAGATATTTAACCGATGATATGGTTAATACTATAAAAGAATTATTAGAAGGAATTGAAAAAGATTTTAAAATCAACGAATCAAACTTTAAGTCTATTTTTAATTCATCTAAGGTTACAGACCACTATGCGATTATTCCTACTATATCGGGCATTGAAAAAGCTAAAGGTTTATCTGATAAAGAAAGCAAAATCTATAATCTGATTAAGAATAAATTACTTGCTTCATGTTCGGATAACTTAAAGGAATCTAGTAGAAAAATCAGATATGAATATGATAAATTTAACTTCAATGCAAGTGGCAAGACTATAGTCGATGAAGGTTATACCAAGTATCTAAAGTCTTATGGAAAGGAAAGACAAGAAAATGAATTACCAGATGTAAAGACTGGAGATAAAATTAAGTTAACTTCTAAAAACATATCGGAGAAATTTACAAAAGCTCCAGGTCATTATAATGAAGATACACTTTTAAAGGCTATGGAGAATGCAGGGATTGAATCACTAGATAAAGATGTAGAAGTAGAAAGAAAAGGCTTAGGAACACCAGCTACAAGAGCAGGAATTATTGAAAATCTTATCCATAAGGATCTTATAAGAAGAGATAAGAAAAATCTACTTGTAACAGAAAAAGGCAATAGACTTGTATCGATTGTAGAGGATAAGTTTAAGTCGGCTAAAACAACATCTGAATGGGAAATGAAACTTGCAAAGATTAGCTCTGGCGAAGTTGATAAAGAAGACTTTTTAAGGGAAATAGAAGATAGTATAAGGGAGCTTGTAGATAGGTACAAGAATAATCTAAATGAATAAGGTAAAAATATTAGAGCTTTTCGGTGGCATAGGTGCTATTAGAAAGGCTTTTATTAATTTAAAGATACCTTATGAAGTAGTTGATTATGTAGAAATAGATAAGGCTTGTGTTAAATCATACAATGCACTTTATGGAGAAGACTATAAGCCAAAATCAGTAGTAGGATATAAAGCTCCTAATGAAAAGATAGACTTAATTATGCATGGAAGTCCTTGCCAAGACTTTTCAAGAATAGGAAAAAAGCAAGGAGGAGTAAAGAATTCAGGAACTAGATCAAGCTTACTATTTGAAACAATTAGAATAATTAAAGAAATGAAAGAAAAACCTAAATGGATAATTTGGGAGAATGTAAAGGGAGTCCTTGATAGAAATATGAGGGACTCCTTTTTTATTTATCTAAAAGAGTTAGAGAGCCTAGGATATGAAAGCAAGTATGAAATCTTAAATGCAATGGACTTTGGGATACCTCAAAAAAGGGAGAGGATATTTGTTGTTTCATGTCTTGGAGCAAATAACTTTTCTTTTAATAAATTGGAGAGGAAAGAAACAAGCCCACTAAGTGAATTTTTAGAAAAGGATGTAAGTGAACTTTATACAATGACCCAACCTTATATGCTGAAATTTTTAAATAAAGGCATAGATAATAGTTTTAGAGGGCGACTCAAAGTGATTAAAGATTTTTCTTATACTATTTCTACAAAACAAATGAGAGTACCTAATTCTGGAATAATAGATATTGGAAATGGTAAATATAGGTATTTAACAGAAAGAGAATGTTTAAGACTCATGGGTTTTGATGACAGTGATATTAACAAACTAGAAGAAGCACATCCAAGAAGAAAAAATTGTACTTCAAGCAAGCTATATAAACAGGCCGGTAATTCTATTGTGGTTGATATTTTAATGGCTATTATAAAAGAAATTCATAGAATGGAGGTAGGAAATGCAAGTAAATGATTTTAAGAATATACAAGAATCAATAAAGTATGAAGTTTTGCAAGATGAAAATGAATATTTAAAACTCTTAAAGGTTATAGGCAATAATCAGAAATATGATTTTTCTAGCCAACTAAGTATATATAACAAAGAACCTGAAGCTAGAGCTTGTGCAACTTTTGATATGTGGAAGAAATATTTTGGTCGAGTTGTTATGAGAGGTCAAAAGGGTATTCCGATTTTAGTTGGAAGTGATGTAAATCAAAGAATTTCATATATTTTTGATATTAGTCAGACCACATCAATGGATAGGAATATTAATGAGGTTAGCTTATGGCAGTTTGACCACGAAAACCATAACGATGCTTTAAAAGAAATAATAAGAGATTCTTCATTCGAAGCTAGTGATTCACTCAATGAAAATATATTTTCTTTGAGTCGAATTTATGGAGATGAATATATTAACTTGGCTCTTGCTGATTTGAGAATAGATATAGAGGATAGACTTAGTTTTGAAAAGTTTATGAGAGACTCAATATCCTATGCAGTAGCTAATAGGTTTAATACAGTCTATCCTATGGATATGGAAAATTTAAAAAATAATTTTTCTAGGATTAATACAATTTCTTTAGAACAGATAGGTCTTGTAATATCAAGGGTTAGTGAAGATATTATAGATAGAACAATAGAAAAATCTAAGGAAATGGATCGAGCTAGGCTGCTGACAGAAATGGCCGCTGCAGACTATAATAAAGATATAGAAAATATAAACGAAGATAGAGGAGGTCAAAATGATTTATATAGACGAGATGATAGGTCAAGAAGTAGAGATGGACGAGTTTTCACAGATGGAAGCGACAGAGGAAATAGCGATGAAGATCGAAGAGAAAACCTTGGACATGATGGAGAAGGATCTGGAATTTATGGAGAGATATCCGAATCCGACATACGCAGTTCTAAGACTGTCTTACCTAGTAGGGAGCGAGGACATGGAGAACTGGAAGAAACTTCAGGAAATGTACGAGGAGAAAACACTTTTGAACCACCTGAAAGAAATTCAGAATCAGGCAGTGGACTTTATCAAGAGAGAGAAAGTCAAGATGATGAAAGCACAAGGATTGACAGAGAAGATGATGAGAGAGAATCCAGAGGAATACCAAGGACAGATGAACAACTTAATGGCAACAGTGAAGCAAATGGCAATCAAGGAATACGTGGAAGCTTAGAAAATGAAATAAGCCAAGAAAAGGAAGCTGATGAAGCTTCTTTTTTTGATAGCAAAAACACTGAAAACAGAAAAGATTACTGGATTGTAGAATTTAATGAAAACCACGAATTAGTTCCCGATTATAGTGGGCAGATAGTAACCAAAGAATTAATAAATGTCCTAAGACAAAAGGATATTGATGTTAAAGACCATAATCAAACTCTTGGAGAAAATGAATTTGGAGAAATGACAGATGATTATATCGGATATTTCAAATTCTATTTTGATCACTATGTAGACGGCGAAGTTGTCGAGCATTATAGGATTGACCTTGGTGATGGTGAAGAAGTAAATGAGCGTGAATTTTCATATTTAGAAGAACAAGTTGCATTAAGTGAGGAAAAATCATTACAAGAAGAAGTTAAGGAAAAGATAGAGCCTAAGTTTAAGATAGGTGATCAGGTTAGATATAAGAATAAAGACTTTACTATTACAGATTTTGATGAACTAAGTGGAGGACTTAAAACTATCACTATCAGAGATAATATGGAATATATGGGAGGTATGATTAGGGGTTCGGAAGTAATTCCATATAGAAACGATTCATACCTTGAAGAAATCTTTGAAAATCTAAGTCAAACATCAGAAAAACTAGCAGTAAAAGTTGGAAAAGAATTTATTTTAGAAGATGAGAATACCTTTGATGGAATTAACTTGATTGAAACTGGAACAAAAGCAGAAGTTAATGGGGAAGAATTTCCTTTATATAAGGGCGAAACATTTGAAGAAAGTAGAAAGATTGATGACCTTTTAGATAGTGGAAATTATGAGATATACAAGTTATCCGAGTATGAAAATCAAATTGAAAGACAAGTAGAGCAAGAAAGCTTTATAGATAACCACAATCTTGAAATTGACCAAATGATGGATAGATACAATGTTCCAAGAGAAGCAGCCGAAAACTTATTGAGGGGTAAAGAGGATTTAAAAAATCTAGGCTATGAACCTAATAAGGAAAGGCTAAGTTTTGCTAGAAATTATGACTTGAAAAATCATATCTACTCAGAATACCTAACACCATCAGAAAAGCTAGATAAAAATATAAAAGCTATTAAGATGCTCAAAAGACTTGAAAATGAAAATAGGAGTCCAAGAGAGTATGAACAAGCCTATCTTGCTGATTATCTAGGATGGGGTGGTCTTGCCGATGTCTTTGATGAAGAAAAGGGAGGACAATGGCTTGAAGCAAGAAATATTTTAAAAGAAAATCTAACAAATGATGAGTATTTGAATGCTAAAGAGTCTACTCTAACATCATTTTATACACCTAGAGAGGTAATGGATGGAATATATAAGACCATAACAGATATGGGTTTTAAGACTGGGAATATCCTTGAACCATCTGCAGGAGTCGGTAATTTTATTGGAAGTATGCCAAGTGAAATACAAAGCTCTAAAGTCTATGGAGTAGAAAAAGATAGTCTAAGCGGAAGAATAGCAAGAGAACTTTATCCTGAAGCTAATATTCAAATTAAAGGTTTTGAAGAAACAAACTTCTCAAATAACTTCTTTGACTTGGTAATAGGAAATGTTCCCTTTGGAGATTTTAAAGTTAACGATCGTGAATATAACAGAAATAACTTTCTGATTCACGATTATTTTTTTGCAAAGTCAATAGATAAGGTTAGGAATGGAGGAATTATTGCCTTCATAACTTCATCTGGAACTATGGATAAAAAAGATGAATCTGTTAGAAAATATATTAATGCAAGATGTGAGTTTTTAGGAGCTATGAGGCTTCCTAATACAATATTTAAAGGACTTGCTGGTACAGAAGTTACTTCAGATATTATTTTCTTGAAAAAGAGAGATTCAGTTATAGAAAGAGATGATGATTGGATTCATCTAGCAACTGATAAAAAGGGTTTGACTTATAATAAATACTTTGTAGATAATCCTCAGATGGTATTAGGGAATATGAAAGAAGTATCTGGCAGATTTGGCAATACTATTACTTGTGATGAAAAAGAAGATGAAAAGTTAAAAGACTTAATGGATATTGCAAGTAAGGAAATATCTTCAAATTCAAAATATGAAGAGGTCGAACTATTGGAAGATGAAGAATTAAGTCTTCCAGCAACAGATGATGTTAAGAATTTTTCTTACACTATTATTGATGAAGAGGTCTACCTAAGAGAAAACTCAGTCTTAATCAAGCAGAATATATCAGATAAAAATAAAGAAAAGATAAAAGATTATCTTGATGTAATGAATGCCTTAAAAGATGTAATAGAAAAACAAAAGGATGATTTTTCAGATGAAGAAATAAAAGAGTCACAAGCAAAGTTAAATGAAGTCTATGATAACTTTTCAAAGAAACATGGCTTTATTAACTCCTTATCAAACACTAGAGCCTTAAAGGAAGACTCAAACTTTTCTTTGGTTTCATCAATAGAAATACTTGATGATGAAGATAATTTCAAAGCTAAGAGTGATATATTCTCAAAAAGAACAATAACAAAGGCAAAGGTAGTAGACCATGTAGACACTTCTCTTGAAGCCTTGGTTTTATCAGTTTCACAAAAGGGATATGTAGATTTTGAATATATGGAATCTATCACAAGTAAAGATAGGGACACCTTAATTGGTGAGCTTGAGGGCGAAATATTTTTAGATATTAAGGATACAGACCTAATAAATAACAGAATGCCCTTTGAAAACTTTAATAATGACGATCCCTTTCATTTTTCATATGTATCGGCTGATGAGTATCTAAGTGGCAATATTAGAGAAAAAATTGGTTATCTCAATTCATATATCGGAGAAATTGAAAATGTAATAGATTTAGCACCTTCTGAAAAGAAAGACACATTATTAAACGAGTTAGGCAAACTCAAATATCAAAGAGAAAAATTACAAGAAGTTATGCCTGAAGAACTCACTGCTTCTGATATAAATGTAAGGTTAGGAGCAACATGGATACCTCAAAAAGATATAGAAGACTTTACTTTTAACCTTTTAAAAACACCAGGTTATGATAGATGGAATATAAATGTTAGGTTCTCACCACATACAAGTGAATGGAATATTGAAGGTAAAAGTGTTGACTCGACTAATGACCTTGCTAACATGACTTATGGTACAAGTAGGGTAAATGCCTATAAGCTAATTGAAAATGCTCTTAATCTAAAAGATACAAAGGTATTTGACCAAGTAATAAATGATGATGGTTCTAAAACTTCTGTATTAAATAAAAAAGAAACTATGCTTGCAAGTCAAAAGCAAGAACTAATTAAAGAAGAATTTAAGAATTGGATATTTGAAGATCCTGATAGAAGATATAGGCTAGAGAAGATTTATAATGAAAAATTCAATTCTATTAGGAATAGAGAATTTGATGGTTCTAACTTAACTTTTGATGGAATGAATACAGAAATCAGACTTCGAGAACATCAGAAAAACGCTATAGCAAGGACTCTTTATGGTGGAAATACACTACTTGCCCATGTTGTGGGAGCAGGAAAGACATTTGAAATGGTAGCTTCTGCTATGGAATCTAAAAAGTTAGGACTTGCAAGCAAGTCATTATTTGTAGTTCCTAACCATCTAACCACTCAAATTGGTAGAGAGTTTATGCAATTATATCCATCAGCAAACATTATGGTGGCCGATAAAAAAGACTTCCAACCTAAAAATAGAAAAAGATTTATTGGTAGGATTGCAACAGGAGAATATGATGCGGTCATCATAGGACACTCTCAATTTGAAAAAATACCAATGTCTAAGGAATACCAGGTAAGGCATATACAAGACCAGATAGATGATATAGTTTCCTTTATTGATGAGAACAAAAGAAATAGAGGGGAAAATTTCACAGTTAAACAACTTGAAAAGACAAAGAAGAAACTCTTGGTAAGACTTGAAAAACTAAATGATGACTTTAAAAAAGATGATGTAATAACCTTTGAAGAACTAGGAGTAGATAAGTTATTTATAGACGAAGCTCATAATTACAAAAACTTATTTTTGCATACCAAGATGAGAAATGTTGCGGGTATCGGTCAGAGTGAAGCCTTTAAGTCTTCAGATATGTATATGAAATGTAGGTATATGGATGAAATGACAGATGGAAAGGGAGTTGTATTTGCTACTGGTACACCAATATCAAATTCAATGACAGAGCTTTATACTATGCAAAGATATCTTCAATATGACGATTTAAAGGCAAGAGGATTAGAACATTTTGACGCTTGGGCTTCTACTTTTGGAGAAACAGAAAACACCTTTGAATTATCTCCAGAAGGCACTGGATATAGGCAAAAGACGAGATTTTCAAAGTTCTATAACTTGCCAGAATTGATGTCTATGTTTAAAGAAGTAGCAGACATAAAGACCTCAGATATGTTAAATTTGCCAGTTCCTGAAGCAAATTTTGAAGTTATTAAAACAAAACCTACTGAGGAACAAAAAGAAATATTAGAAGCTATTTCAGAAAGAGCAGACGCAGTTAGAAATAACCAAGTCGAACCAACAGAAGATAATATGCTAAAGATTACAAATGATGGTAAAAAACTTGCCCTTGACCAAAGATTAATAAATCCACTACTTCCAGATGATCCTAATTCAAAGGTTAATGTATGTGTTAAAAATATCTTTTCAATCTGGGATAAGACAAAAGAAAATTCATCGACACAATTAGTGTTTTCAGATATGTCTACACCAAAAGGAGATGGTGAATTTAATATTTATGATGATATTAGAAATAAGCTAGTGAATATGGGAATACCTAAAGAAGAAATAGCCTTTATTCATGAAGCGGATACAGACAAACAAAAAGATGAATTATTCTCAAAGGTAAGAAGAGGAGAAGTAAGAGTATTATTAGGATCTACTCAAAAAATGGGAGCAGGTACAAATGTACAAAATAAATTAATAGCCTTACACGATTTAGACGTCCCTTGGAGACCATCTGACCTAGAGCAAAGAAGTGGTAGAATTGTTCGTCAAGGTAATGAAAATGATAAGGTAAATATCTTTAGATATGTAACAGAAAATACCTTTGACGCCTATTTATGGCAGACAATAGAGAATAAGCAAAAATTCATTTCTCAAATTATGACTTCAAAAACTCCAGTAAGAGTTGCAGAAGATGTTGATGAAGCAAGCCTATCTTATTCAGAAATTAAGGCTTTAGCTACTGGCAATCCTCTAATTAAAGAAAAGATGGACTTAGATAACGAAGTTACAAAACTAAAAATGTTAGAAGCAAACTATAAGTCTAATAAATACAAGCTTGAAGATAAGGTAAATAAAATTTATCCTCAAAGTATTTTAAAAACTGAAATGGAAATAAAAGCAATTAAAGAAGATATTGCAAGTGTAGAGAAATTAGGAGAAGGAGATAGCAAATTCACTTCAATCAGTCTTGGTGCAAATAAAATTTTAGATAAGAAAGAAGCTGGAGAAAAGCTATTAGAAGAAATAAAAAAGGTAAAGATAAATGATAGCAAGGTTATTGGTAAATATAGAAATTTAGACTTACAAGTTTCTTATAACTTCATGACTAATACTCACACCTTTAAACTACTAGGAAAAGCAGAATACTTTGGAGAGTTTTCAAACTCCACTGATGGCAATATAACAAGGCTTGATAATGCAATTGAAAAAATGTCTTCAAGACTTGAAAGATTAAATCAAAACCTTGAAAACTATAAAGAATCTTTAGAAAATGCCAAGTTAGAATTAACTAAACCATTTGAAAAAGCAGATGAGTTAAGGGATAAGACACTAAGACTAGCTGAAATTAATAAACTTTTAGATATGGGAGAAGTAGAAGAATTAGAAAACCAATCACCACTATTAGAAAATTTAAAGAGGGCGATAGTTGATTATTCTAACTATGAGTTTTCAGAATCTAATAGCTATGAAGACTTTGACAAACTATATCCTGATTTAAGCCATATAGGACTTGCTTATACAGAAACACCTGATGGGAAGCACTCTATTCAATATGAGGTAAATTTGGAAGAAAAAACATGGACTCAGTATGTAGATAATGTAGCCATTAGAACAGAATCTTTTGTAGAGGAAGATATATCTAACTCACAAGCTATTAAAGATATGACTGAAGCCATAAAGATGTCTAGTTTTGATGATCTTGTATCAGTAGATGAAGAAGATTTAAAACAAGCTTTAGGACTAGAAATAGATGATGATGGAAACTTCTATGATCCATTGGCAAAAGATCTTGATAATGACGGAATACCAGATAGGTATGACAATGATTTTAAAGATAGTGATTACTTTGAATCAACTTATGATGTAGAGGATAATCTTCACGCAAGGGAAGAGAAACCATCTATATTGGGACAAATATCAAAATTCAAATCGGAAGAAGAAAAAGATAAAAATCAAGAAAAAAACGAAAAAGCACAAGAAAGATAGAGGAGGGCGAAAGGCTCTCCTTATTTAGTACAAGGAGGAAATTATGGAATACAAAGATATTAGAGAAAACTTAGAAGAAATGATGAATGATAATTACAAGGATTTTATAAAAGCACTTGTGAGCATAGAAAAAGGCGTTACTGATGAAAAGGCACTTGAAGAAGTCTATGTTTTATTTATGATCAAAGACACAACAGGTCTATTAAATGATGACTTTGACTATATGATTGATGATATGAAAGAACAAGGTAAGATTGTTGGAAATGTAAGTGATTTTGAAGAAAAAGATGATCTTATAAATCTCGTGGGTAATATAGCAGGCAAAGTAGAAAATCTTGAAAGAGAAAATGCTAATGGAGAAAAGTTTAAGGTAAGCAACTTTTCAATTGTTTCAAAAGATGACAATGGAAATAAAATTTATACCAATTGTTCAGCCTATGGAGATAAGACAAAAGATTTAGAGAACCTAAAACAAGGAGATTTTGTTAAAATATTTGGACAAGTAAAAACAAGTATTGATAACAACGGAAAGGAACATAAGAATGTCCGTATTTTGTCCTCTAAGCTCTTAAAATCAAAAGAACAAGTAAAGAGTCAAGATAAAGATAAAAAGTCCATATTAGGGCAAATAAAAAGCTTTAAGACAGATGACAAAACTAAGTCAACTAAGAAAGACCATAGCAAAGATACAGAGAGATAAATATCGGCAGTCTTCGGACTGCCTTTATTTTTTTGTCATATTTAAACAGATTGTATAGTGACGTTAGGTATGATACACAAAAGTTAGCTGTAATTATATCTTTATACGCCTATAATAGTATTAAAAGCTGAAGTTAAAATAGAGACACAAAAATATTACAATATATTTAAATTTGCAATTTATAATAGAATCTCATGTATAATTTTAATAAATCCTTTTCGGAGTTAAGAAAATCAGATTGTATATAGATAAAGATTATAGGGTTTAAAATATAAAAGGAGGGCAGGATGAAAAAACAAGATTTGATTTTAATTACACATATTTTATTGCAAGTTATTTTGTTTATGCCTATAGCGCCATTTATAAGATATCAACAGAGGCTAGATATAGGAATTTTAATAGTTTTTTTACTAAGTATTATAAATTTCATATCCTATATTATATGCATATTAAATTCTGAAAAAAAATATATTTTAATCCATAGCCTAGTAGTTGAATTATTTATTATTTTTAATTTTCTAGAAGACTCAATATTAAGAGACTTAATAATAGGTAAACACATCGAATTATTAATATATAGCTTGATACTATTTGCAAGTTTCAATCTTTTAAGCTCATCAAATAGAATTAAGTTCATGCAATTAATTACAACTGTAGGGATTATTATATCAATAATAATGATGAAATTTAATACTTATTTAGCATCTTCAATATTTAATTATGTTGTGATTATTTTATTATTGACTCCAATAATATTATATTCAAATGATAAGAATATTCGAAAATATGAAAGCAAGACAATTATAATATTGCAAACTTTATTTATAATAACTTTCTTCATATATAAGAAGTATGAAGGTTTAGCTCTAGTTTCAATAAGTGAGTATCAATTATTTACATCTATATTCCTTGAATCTATATTGATGTATAGGATTAGTAAGACGAAAATTAAAAGTAGTTTAATATATTTTTTCCAATCTTTGAGAAAAATATTTCCTGAATTTTTAATTTTGTTTCTAATGCTCTATTTAACATCATTATCTTTTTCAGGAGTTATATTATTTTCTTTAAGCTTTTTCATATTTTTAGTAGAATTTAGATTGTTTGAAAAACATAAAAAATCCAACTCTATAACTTTTGAGGAAATGTTGGATAACTATTATGTGGAAAAACATAGAAATTTAGAAATTGAAAAATTAAATACTCTAAGGATACAGACATTTTTACATGATGACATTCTACAGATAATAATAGCAATACGAAGGTGGATAGAAGATAATCTATCGGGATCTGGTAAACAATATATCATAGAAAATCTGGATAAGTTGAACGAATTGATTCGCCATGAAATAAATGCATTTAATCCAATGCTGAATGACTATAGCTCCCTATATGACGCATACAATAGACTTATAGTAGATATAGAAAGCATGTATTTAAATAATAATATGCTCATAGAATTTGAATGTGATAGAAATATAGACTTGCCGAATCCCTACGCTGAGTTAATCTATAAATGTATCAATGAATTATTAATAAATGCACTAAAACATTCAAAAGGCTATAGTACGGATATTATTCTCAGGACTTTAGAAGATAAAATTCATCTTACAATAAAAAATTATGGAGATTATCTAGAAGATGAAGAAAAAATAGTAGAGGGAAATATAGGCTTAAACATTTTAAGGTTAAACTTAAGAGAATATGGTGGGAAATTTGATTTTAATATTTCTAAAAATCAAAATGAATTAGATGAATCATTTGTCGAATTTAAAATTGAAGTTCCAGTAGATAGGAGGGTAGTAAATGAAAATCTTATTAATAGAAGATCATAAAATGGTTGCAACTTCTTTAAAAATGAGCTTAGAGACGGACGACTCTATTTCTGTAGATATAGTAAATAATGTTAGAGACCTAAGTATAAATGAATCCGTCCTTAACTATGATCTGTTACTTATAGATATTAATTTGACAGGAATAGAAGGAACGATAAATGGTTTAGATGTGGCTGAAGAATTGATTAATAAGTATGAAAATCTAAAAATAGTAATATTAACAGCGTATAAATTAGACTTTTATATTAAAAGAGCAAAAAGAATTGGATGTAAAGGATTTATTTCCAAAGAAGAAGAGACATCTAAACTAATAGAAGATATAAAATCTATCGCCTTGAAAGGCAAAGCGATCTTTCCAGAAGATAATCATATGTTAGAACCATTAACAAAAAGTGAAATTCATATAGTTAAACTATATTCAAACGGACTATCAAGGAAAGAGTTAGCCAAAGAGCTAAATACGAATGTAAGAAGTCTGGCAGTATCTTTATCACGAATATATCAAAAGTTAGGTGTTAGAAATTACCAAGAAATGATAGATAAAGTGCGTGAATTGGGATATGTTGATTCATTTTAGAGACAAGCATTAGAATTTTAGAATTCTAGTGCTTTTTTATTCACAAAAGTTAGCTGAAGTGAAAATACAGAGGATATATAATCAGCTAAAGAGGACCCAATAAACTAAAATAAAAAATGAAGAGAGGAAATTTATGAAAGAGCATTTAAGCAGGAAGATGTTTTTCCTTGGAGTTGGAATTTACTTACTACCAGTAGACATTTTTGAACTGGCTTATTGAATAGGAGAACTTTATATGAATAGAAATAAATTAATTAATATAATATTTTACATAAGTGGATTGATATATTTATCGATATTAATTATGCTTTTATTTAAAGGGTTTGGGAAAAGAATGGATTCACGATCTATAAACTTAATTCCGTTTAAAACAATATTTAACTACATAACTTTAATTGATAGTAGTAAATTTGGCTTCTTCATAGAAAACATTATTGGCAATATTTTATTATTTTTGCCAATGGGGGTTTATTTAAATGTAATAACAGATCGTAATAAATTAAGTTTAACCATTATCATTTTGAGTAGTATTTTAGTTGAAGTTATTCAATATTTGTTCAACTTTGGCATTTTAGATATTGACGATATCATATTGAATTCTATTGGTGGATTTATAGGAATAAAAACTTATAATTTTCTACTAACTAAATTCAAAACAAGAGATAAAATAAAAAGAATCACTATAGCAGCTTCTATCATGATATTTATTTTGATATGCATTATTATAATTTGTCAAAACATATATTTATAGTAAAAGAATATGGGATAATATAAATGAATATAAGTTAAAATAAGGGCTAACCAGCTATTTTACGGAGATATAATTTATGTTATGAGAAAATATATTTATAAATAAATGGATGATTTAATTAATCTTTATTAAAGAATAAAACTTGAAATTATTCAATTATTACACTTATTGAACTAGTATCAACTATTATCCAAGTGATATCTACAATGATTTTAGATTGTTTTTGAATAAAGAATTAATGGAAACAAGAATAGAATCATCTCATTGAGAAATGTATCGCAAAGAAGACAAGCTAAAATATTTGATGTACTAAAAGTTATGATAAGGGATTTCAATATGTGTAAGAACAGGTTCAAAACAAATATTTTTTCAAATTTAAAAAAATAATCAAATGCATTATGAATTTAGATATTAAATATATTTTCATTTCTTTTGTATATACTATAATAGGTGGGGTACTACCATCATTATCTATCATTACTATGCAAAGAATCATTAATAAAATACGATATAGATGATTTGAGAGACTATATTAAATTTGTTTCAAATTTAGGAATAGAAAATATATCCTTTGGAAGTTTAAAGATACAAGGTAGGTCAGTTTTTAATAAAGATTCAATATATTTAGAACATGAAGAGTATCGTTTGGCTATTGAGACATTGAATTTATTAAAAGAAGAATTTTCAAGTATGAATATTGATGTTCCAGAATTATGTTCTATGGGATGTCCTTATATGTTTCCAGATGAAGATACGGAGAAAAATGATTGTATTCCAAAGATAGATTCTAAAGGATACATATATTTATGCCAGTTAGCTGCAGGAGAAAATAATAGTATAGGTAATATCAGAAATAAATCTCTAATAAATACTATTGCCTCTGATGATTTCAATATGACTTTAAATAGACTGAAGAAAATTCAAAATGAAGTTAAAGAATGTGATAGATGTGTTTGGAAAGATTTTTGTGGAAGAGGTTGCATTGCATTATCTATAATGACTGGAGAAAATAAAACAGATGGGGAGTGCGAATTTCGCAAAGAAAATTTTGCTAATGCATTGTTTTGTAAAGGAGATAAATAAAGATGACTAAAAAAAATTTGTTTTATATTATGATTGTATGTGTATTGATTTTTGTTGGGATTTTTATATTTATTAATAATAAAGCACTTGAAAATAACTCACTAGTAAATTCAGAAAATGTTGAACAATATTTTTCTGAGGTTAATATTCCAAATCTTAAATATTCAAATGATAAAATAACATATAATGGCAATCTAGTAAAAGGTTTTTTTGATCCTATAGAAGTTGCAAAAAAGAATGGTAGATATGTTGGTTTTGTTTATTCAAATAATGATTTTGGTGATGGAATACTTTTGATTGTCCGTAGAGATGAAAAAAATAAAATTATAGGGGTTGAGGAAATTACTCAAGAACGTTTAACTAAAGAAGTGTTGGGAAATTAAAACTTAATAATTTTTTTTTATAGTGCTGAATCTATCCCATAATATTTTTTATAATTTTTCTCATACTGAACAAGATAAGAAAATTGTTTTTTATTCGCATTAGGATTTAAAAATTCTAATGCTTTTTTTATTCACAAAAGTTAGCTGAAATGGAAGTTAAAAAAATATAAAATTAAAAAAAGTAGAAAGTTAATAATATTTAAAGGTGATAAAGTGATTAATTTTCAAGTAAACTAAAAACAATGAGAAATTCTCAATTTTTACTTGCGGATTAACTTGTAAAGAAGGATGTAGATACAATTGTTATGGAAATTGTTCAGGAGATTGTTCATTGTCCTGTAAATCTGATTATAAGTATACATGTAGCAGTTCATGTAGTGGAAAATCTAAGTAAATATCTATTTAATAGGGGGTTGTATGTATTTAACAAAATTATTTTTACAAACAAACATAAAGAAAAAAGATTGTATATCAGTCCTATTTATAGGAGCTTTAACAGTGATGATCTTTAATATTTTACCGATGGTTTTGCAATCAATATTTTACTCTTTCAATAAATATGGTGCATTTCTGATGGAATATTATACTTATAAGACAATAATAAAGTTTATAAAAATTATATTTATAGGATATTTTTTATATGCATATTTTAATTTTGCGAAGAGTAGAGGAGATTTATTTTATCTTTATAAACTTTTTGGAGCAGATAGATTAGAAATAATAGCCTTAAATTTAACATTTGGAATCATTGTTTACATTTTAAGTGTTCTGTTAGGCTCATTATTTCTTTATTTTTCTACTAAAATTCTTTATATAGCAATAAATTCAATGTTTGATATAAATTCCTTTCCAATCAAGATAGATTTTTCAATATATATAAGCACTATTATAATATTGGGAGTTATTATTTTAATGTCATCTATATATAATAGTGCTTATATACTTTTCAATGAAGGAGATAGACTTTATGTAGAGAGTAAAGTAGATAAGAGACATTATAATAAAAGTTATAAAAAAGATAAAATATTTGCTATTTTACTGATAATAATCAGCTTTATTTTTGCAACCTTATATTCTCTAAGAGTGATTCCTTTTAGTATAGGAATTGTGTTTTATTTATTTTCTTTCATTTTAGGCTATACAATTTTAATGAATATAGCCGTATTTAGTTATCCAGTGAAACTTCGTAAAAATAATAAAGTTATAGAAAGTATCGCCTTAGATAGTAGTTTTAATAGACATAGAAAATTAAATAATATTGTAGTAAACTCAAATACCATAAGTGCCTTTATACTGATGTATGTATTTAGCATATTTTTACTTTCCTACTGGGGAAGTGTTTTAGATAAAGATATAGAAAAACCATATATTTATGACGCTTTAATTGTTGGTGATAAGATAGAAGATTTAAAAGATTTGAATATAGACGCAAATAAAGTAGAAAAATCAGTAATATTTCCATCTTACACAGTACAACTAGGTATTACTGAATATAATGTAACCTCTGAATCTTTTTATAATAAGATACTTGATGAAAAATTACATTTAAATAATGGACATGGGAAATTGATTGAAACAACATTAAATAATGACAATTGGATTGTTTATGAGGGAGAAAAACAGAATTTTCATATAAGTAGTGGCGAAAAAAATAAAGACATATTAATAAATTCCTTAGATGGTAGATATGTGTTTAGAGGATTAGTTGAATGGAACGATTGGGTAATATTGTCAGATGAAGACTTCAAAGAATTGACTCCAGAAAATGTAGATGACATTCATTATTCAGAATTGATTAGATATAATGCCAATTATGGGAGAACATTAAACAATGAAATAAATGACATAGCCAAGAAAAATGATAAAATATCTGTATATTATAAAGATGTAATAGTAAATTTATTGAAAAGTTCTCAAAAATTAATGGTTATCACAGTTGCTTTAATAGTAATTGCAATAAAAGGATTTATTTTATATTTATATAAGATAAAAATTAGAAACGATTTTAATTTTATTTTAGAAAAATATCAATTATTAGATTTACTTGGAATGGGTAGTAGTCGATATAGGTTGTTACGCAAAGAAATATTTTTAATATATTTCAAACCAGCAATAATTACTTATTTAGTAGTTCCATTGATTGCTATTTTTCCTTTTTACATTGATATTGAAACGGAAAAATCACTCGCAAGTTTCTTAGAACTTACAAAGTTTGGAGTTTGTGGTTTTGGAATTATATTAATGTTGTTTATATCATTTGAAATAATTGTCTATTTGAAAATTTCAAAAAATCTTACAAAAAAATTGAAGCTAAAACGTATTGAGGTGAATGATTAAATGAATGAAATTATTAAAGTTGAAAATTTATGTAAATCATATGGTCAAGGAGAAAAGGGAATCTATTGTCAAAAGGTATTAGATAATTTAAACCTAGACATATATGATAAAGACTTTATAGCTATTATGGGACCATCAGGTAGTGGAAAAAGCACTCTTCTAAAGATAATTGGGCTAATTGATAATAATATAGATTCAGGAGAAGTATTATTTTTCGGAAAAAGTATCAGAAAAATAACTTTTTCTGAGGTTGCAAAACTTAGAAAAAATAAAATAGGATATGTTTTTCAGGATTTTAAAATATTACCGTCAATTACCATATTGGATAACATCATACTACCAAGCCTTATAGCTAAGAAATCTCCAGAGGAATCTAAAAAGAAAGCATTAAAATATTTAGAAGAATTTGGGTTATATAATATTTATAATAAATACTCTTACGAAATTTCCGGTGGAGAACTACAAAGAGTAGCTATAATTAGATCATTAATGAATGATCCAGACATCATTTTTGCTGATGAGCCTACTGGGAATTTGGATAGTGCAAATACAGAACAAATAATTAGAATGTTAAAATATTTAAATGATAATTTTGGAAAAACAATAGTTATAGTTACACATAATAGTGAATTTACTAAATATGTAAAAAATGTTTATATTTTAAAAGAAGGCAAATTATCTCTCAGCCATTAATTTATATTTTACTTAAAGTACCATATTTTATAATCTATTTAAAACTGTATATCAAATAAAACAAGATTTTAATATTTGTTTAAAAGAGGACTTGGCATGTCTAAATGTAGTAGCACTCCTTTTTTATTTTCAAAAAAGAATTTGAAAAAGAAAAAGAGGGCAATATGTCTAAAGAAAAAAATATTTTTGTGAATGGAGAGAAAATATATGTAGGTAAAAAAATCTATTGAGAATATAAGAAGCAAAAAAATCGTGAATAGTATCTGTCAAGACTTGACAGAAAGTTTAGAGATTTTTATTTCATAAATGAAAGAGATACTATAGAAAATATTGTAGATAATGGTAGATTATATTTTGATTATCAAAAAGCAAAAAATAATCATGAAAGTTTAGTAGTTATTGTTCAAGGTTTATTTTTAGAATAAGTAAGTTCTAACTATGCAGAATATAATACCGAAAGTAGCAGCACTCGTGCAATAGGATTACTGGTATAGGGGAATTATTGTGGACCAAAGCTATAAGTTTATCCGCTTATATCTTTTTATCTCTCCACTTCCTTTCCATAATAATTTTCATAGTTTTTCCTATATTGGACAAGGTCATAAAATTGTTCTTTATTTAAAGAATACTCTTGCATAAGGGTATTCTTTTTTTCTTGTAATTCATCAAGTTTGGATAGTATTTCTTTTGTATTTGGTAGTTTTTTATAGTTTTCTAAAATTTCTTTAGCAGCTATTTTGTAGACGGAAAGTTCACTATAATATTCTTCTGCAAATTGTTTATCTTCAGGATTTTTCTTGTGGTATTTGTAGATTTCACGATACTTATTTATAGTATTTATATTTTCCATATCTTGGGATAAACTCTTCATCTCAGTTTCAATTTTCTTTATTTTATCTAACAAATCTTGTCTATCATCAGCAGATTTTTTGATCAGGTCATCGAGCTGTGTAATTGATTTAATTCCTTGTTCTCTAAGCTTAATTATCGAGTCAGCCATTGTTTTTATATTATGTTTTCTTGCCCAGACTTCGTAACCTTTAGAGGATTGAGCTTTTTTATTAGTAGATATATCAATGACGTTTTCTACACGTTTTTTAATAGGATTAGCTTTATTTTTAATTGCTAAATCTATTCTTTCTTTGATTCTTTCCTCAGCATAATCTTCTCCGATAGTCTTTGATCTTGTAAATCTTTGCTTATCTTTATGACGAAAAGCAACGTGTTTACCAAACTTAATTTCATAATCAAGAAACCTCATATTTTCTAAAAACTCTTCCCACGATTTAGACTTATTAATCATTCTATCTATATCAAATTGTAGTTTAGACTTCCAAGAATTTCCTTTCTTTTTTTGGTCATATTCGTACCAAGATTTACCAGCAGTTTTATATTTTCTTTTGTAAGCTTCATAATATTCATCAATGACTGAAAGATTATTTTCTTTACATAATTCGTCACTTTTAAACCTGATTTTATGATAAGATTTTTTATTAGATTGGTAGCATTTGCCAGTCTTGTAATTAACATTATTAAAAATAATATGGTTATGGATATGCCCTCTATCTATATGAGTTGCAAGAACAAATTCATAATCTTCTTTTAAAATTTTCTTACATAATTCCATTCCAATTTCGTGAGCTTTTATAGGATCAACCTCTCCTGGTAGAAAAGATTGGATTAAATGTCTAGCTAAAACTGTACCCTTAGTATCATTATCTTCTCGTGTTTTCATAAATTGAATATGTGCAGTAGATGGATGGCATTTGAATGATGATACTAAAATTTTTTCATCAGTTTTTTCACTCTTAGTTATATAATCTATTGCCAGATTTAGAGTTGATTTTATAGGATGTATTTTTGTAATTGCCACACTAATCACCAGAACTTTCTTTTGGTTTATTAAGAAGTAGGGAATGGATCTGCCATATTTCTCTTGACAATTTTTCTATCTGTTTATTCATTGACTCGATTTCATTTTTGTAAATAACACCAGTTGTATTAGTAGCTTTTGCAATCTGGTTTATATTATTTGTTGCATTTGAAAGTAGCCATTGTAGGTTTCTAAATGGTTCTAAATCTACAACATAAATTTCTTTTTCTAATACACATTTCCTAAGAAAGTGGGACATAGTTTTACAATTAGCAAGTTTCATTTTCTTTTCAAAGATTTCTTTTTCTTCATCTGTTAAATATATTTTTAGTTGATTATTTCTGTTTCTATTATCCATAGTATATCTCCTTATTATAAAATATTGGGGTCTTAGGGTTCTCCCTAACAAGGTAAAATTGATAAAAAAAGAAGCAGTCCATAAAGGTTCTGCTTCATCAATTTTTCGTAAGTGGGTACTCACTTACTGTGCTTGCTATTAAAGTTATAAGCGTTAAGCGTTTATTAGGTTTTATTAATTATACCGCATTTAAAAAAATTAATAAAGAAGTATAAGCGAAGCTATTGACAATGATTATCAGAGTTGATATAATAATACCGACAAGAGTGTCGGTTTGGAGGTTATTTATGAAATGAAAATGGAAGCTGATGAAAGAAAAAAGCAGATTAGACAAGCAGCTATTAAAGTTTTTTTGGATAAGGGATTTAGAAATACAGTTATGAATGACATTATGGAAGCTACTGGGCTTTCTAGAGGTGGTTTGTATCATCATTATGGTTCTACCTATGAAATCTTATACGACATTATGATGGAAGGTAATTTAAATAGAAAAGATATTATTCAAAAATCAATTTATGATGAAGGATTAATATTAAGTCCACAGTTGTTTTCAAGAATGATTATAGACAAGATACTTGCAGATAATGATTATGTAAAGCTTTATGTTATGTTTTTATGTGAGTTAAAAGAAAATGATGATCTGAAAGAACTATATGTGAAAATAAAAAAAGAGTCCATACAAGTATTTAAAGAATTGTTTTCTACTTTGTTTAACGAGTTACCTTCTGATGAAACATTTGAATTTATGATTAATATTATGAATTCTGGATTGATGGCTTGCGAAATTTTGAATGCACGTGAGAATTTTACAAAAAATAAGATATATCTAACTGAAATGATAGAGACTTATTTTATAAATGTAATGAAAAAAGATGATGAAAGGAGTTAAATTTATGGATCTATTAAAAAAATACATTAAGAGAAATAAAGCACCATATTTTATTTCTGTCTTGTTTGCAATACTTGGAGTAATTTCAAATCTTTTTGTATATATTATTCTAAGTAAGATGATTATATCATTAATTGATGGTAGCCAAGATTTTTATTACTATATAAATAAAATTTTCTTGATACTTTCATGTCTTATAATCAAAGAAATGTTTATGTTTTTGTCTACAATGATTTCTCATAAAACAGCCTATAAAATAATACGAGATATAAGAAAAAGCCTTATGGAAAAATTATTTAATATGCCATTAGGAGATATATTGAATGAATCTACTGGTAAGTTAAAAGACATAATTGTAAATCAAGTCGATAATACTGAAACAACATTGGCTCATATGATACCTGAGATGACAGCTAATTTAGTCGGACCTATAATATTATTTGTTTACATGTTAATTTTAGATTATAGACTAAGTTTAATATCTTTAATTCCATTAGTTATTGGTGGATTTTTTATGGCAGGGCCGATGAAAAGAATGAAGGTAAAGTTTCCACAAGCAGTTAAAATTGGTCAAGATATGAATAATTCCGTGGTTGAATATATAAATGGAATAGAGGTTATTAAAACATTTAATCAAGGCGAAAAATCTTATAGAAAATACAGGGACAATGTGTATAAAAAGGCAAATTACTATTATGATTGGATGGGAGAAAATACAAGAGACTATGCGATAAGTATGTCTATTGCTCCAGTTGGTATTTTGACAATTATACCATTTGGTTTATATTTCTGTATGAATGGTTCACTAGATGGTGGTGTATTTTTAACATTGATAATCCTTTCTTTTGGGACTATCCAAAATATTATGAGAGTAATGACTTTTGAAGATGATATTGGAAGAATGTCAACTATTTTCGAAGAGATTAAAAATATACTTTGTGCGAGAGAACTATCTCATAAAAATGCAAATTTAGATATAAAAAATCATAATATAGAGATAAAAAACGTAGATTTTTCTTATGAAAAAGACAAGCAAGTTCTAAGCAATATAAATTTAAACATAGAAGAAGGAAGTGTGAATGCTTTAGTAGGCGAATCGGGTTCGGGTAAGTCGACTATTGCAAAACTAATTTCAGGATTTTGGGACGTAGATAGTGGTTCTATAAGTATAGGAAATGTAAATATTAAAGATATGTCCCTTGAAAAGTTATCTACTGTTATTTCCTATGTAGCACAAGATAATTTTCTTTTTGATATGTCAATTAAAGATAACATCAGAATAGGAAATAAAAATGCTAGTGATGAGGAAATAATTGAAGTATGTAAGAAAGCAGCCTGCCATGATTTTATAATGAAGTTGTCAGATGGATATGATACAAGAGTAGGAGAAGCTGGTAAACATTTGTCTGGAGGAGAAAGGCAAAGAATATCAATTGCAAGAGCTATGATAAAGAATGCTCCAATAGTTATTTTAGACGAGGCTACCTCTTACATCGATCCTGAAAATGAAGCCATGATTCAAGATGCAATATCAGAGCTTGTCAAAGGGAAAACTCTAATTATAATTGCCCATCGTTTAAAGACAATAACAGATGTAGATAATATATTTGTAATTAAAAATGGAGAACTTGCATGTAAAGGAAGTCATGAAGAGCTTTTGAAGGAATCAAAAGATTATCACAATCTTTGGGAAACTGCCTTGAAAGGAGAAGAAAATGCTTAGTGTTTTTAAAAAAATATGGAATTTTTCTATTGAAGAACAAGTGTATCTAAAAAAATCAATCTTTGCTAATTTTTTCGGTTCTATTTTTAATGCTCTACAATTTGCAGCCATTTATTATGCGATTTTTGGGATAGTAAACAAGGATATAAGTTTTAAAACAATAGGAATATCAAGTTTATTTTTATTAATTAGTATAGCCGGAGTAATTATTTCAAAAAATTCCTCTATGCTCAAACAAACACATGCCGGATATTTTATGGCTGGACACAAGAGAATTGAATTAGGTGAAAAAATAAAAAAAGTTCCCATGGGATTCTTCTCAAGTTTAAGTTTAGGAAATTTAACAACTATTGCGACTACTAACTTAGATAATGTAGAGACTTGGGTTCCAACTTTGTGTATTATGGTTTTCGGTGGCATGCTTAATGCTATTGTTTTTATCTTATCCTTATTTTTGTTTTCTTATAAGATAGGTATTGTAGCAATAGTTGGTTCTATTGTATTTTTAATGATCATTGCTAGTATGCAAAAAAGGTCAAGTAAAAATGCAGATAAGATTCATGAGATTCAGGTATCACTTACCAAAGAAGTCTTATCAACATTGCAAGGAATGCAAATTATAAAATCATACAATCTAAGAGGAAGTAACAATAAAAAACTTGATAAAAGCTTTGATGGTGCAAGTAAATATTCTTTTGATTTAGAAAAAACTATAATGCCATATAGTTTATTAGCTAAAATAATAATAGCTATAACAATTTGTTTGATGTTGCTTATATCAATAAAATTATATTTTGTTGAAAGCGGTCAAATAGTAAATACTATTATGATACTTATAGCAAGTTTTGTAATATTTGATGGGCTTATAACATCTGGATCTGCTATGGCAATGCTAAGAATGGTTGAGAATGCAATAGATTCTTATTCTTATGTAAATGATATGGAAGATATGAAAGAAGGAAGTATTACAGAGCCTATAAAAAATCACAATATAGTCTTT
>OGPS01000226.1_pt1 | contig 58301 bp, 51 predicted proteins | sample 1552931 | NCBI WGS metagenome assembly OGPS01 (sample SAMEA2580252, study PRJEB22360) | human gut metagenome | biome: human gut; feature: human-associated habitat; material: faeces | place: Denmark | collected 2008/2010 | reverse complement strand
TTTTTTTTTTTTTTTTTTTTTTGATAGCCAATGTTATAAATGAGCATATAGCTACATTACAAAAGAAATTTCATAAATAAAAATCCTTGACAATTGGACAAAAATATTCTATAATTTAATAAAAGCAATATATTATTTTATCAGAGTAGAATATTTGCTTTTAATAATTCTTTAATCATATATTTTATGAAAAGTTTAGATGTATGTAAATTTAGTTGTGAAGGAGGATTGAGTTTATCAAGACGCATATAGCGAAACTTTTAAAAATATATACATATATATAAAGGAAATAAAAAATATATATAAAGAAAGGATATGAAATTTATGAAAATGAAAAAGACAAAAATCTTAGGCTTAGTCTTAGTCTTAATCATGTTTTTCACAAACCTTCCATTTGGAAGCGGTATAGTACATGCTGAAGGGGAAGATGATGTAGCAATAATATTCGATAATTTTCCAGATGCAAAATTTAGAGAATATATAAATGATAACATTGATAAAGACGGCAGTGGATCACTAAGTAAAGCAGAACGTGAAGCTGTTACAGAGATTAAAGTAGGACGTACAGACTATAACGATACTCAATATGCTAATTTGGTAGGACTAAAATATTTTCCTAACTTACAAAAACTAAATTGTTTTGATAATAATATGGATGAGTTAAATTTAAGTGAAAATCCAGAACTTATTTATTTAGACTGTTCACAAAATAATCTAAGAAATACATTAGATTTAAGCAAAAACAAAAAGCTTAAAACACTTATTTGTAAAAATAATAGAATTGAAACATTAAACTTGGAAAATAATGTAGCACTTGAAAAATTAGAATTTACAAATAATAGAGTTAAAGATATTAATTTAAGTAAAAATATCAATCTAATTGAACTAATTTGTGAAAATAACAATTTAGAAAGTTTAGATTTAAAAAATAATACAAAGCTAAGAATATTAAATTTCAAATTAAATGGCATTAAAAATCCTGATTTAAGCAGCAATTTGGATCTTAGCGAGTTAAATTGCCAACAAAACTCGTCGCTTGGAAAGTTGGATTTGAGCAGTAATAAGAAACTTACAAAATTAGATTGTTTCTTTTGCGGACTTACAGAATTAAAACTTGCAGAGAATAATGAACTTACAAGACTTGATTGTGATAGGAATCAACTTACTGAACTAGACTTAAGTACAAGTCCAAAACTTACTTATCTTGAGTGTCAAGTAAATAATCTGAAAAAATTAGATTTAAGCAATAACTTAGAAATTGATGATTTAAATTGCTCTGAAAACCAATTAACTTCTTTAGATTTATCTAAAAATACTAAGTTAAATAAATTTACTGGTTATTTGCAAAACTATACTGTTACACTAGCACCAGGCGCTGAGTACATTAAAGCTAGTGATTTGCCAGAAGGAATTGATTTTACTAAGGTTACTAGTAAATCAAATATTAAGAGTGTAGAAGCTGATAGTTTTAAATTAAAAGCAAATGCAAAATATATTGAATATGATTATAATACTGGCAATAATGAAAAAAAACTAGGCGTTAAAATCAATATAATTCATTATAATAAAATGATAGTATTAAAAGACCCGGACTTAATTTATACAGAGGGAGATAAGCTAGACCTATCTAAGCTAGAAGTTCAATTAGAAGATGATGAAGGAAATAAAATAGTTGTACCTTTTTCTAAATTCCAATATTACAACATAAGAACTAATATTGCTGATAAAACTGAACTTGTAAGAACTGAACATAACGGACAACCAATTAAAATAAAATTAGAGAGTTTAAATGCGGAAACAAATAAGTTAACAGTAAACGAAAGAAAATTTAATCCTAATAATGTAGTTAAGCTAAAAGTTAAAACTCAACCTGTGAAATTAGAATACACAGAAGGGGATAAACTTAACTTAGCAGGTTTAGAAGTGACTTTAATTGATAATTTTGGAAAAGAAAAAGATGTAGCTTTAGCAGATTTTGACGATTATCAAATCACAACAGATCCAGCAGATAATATGGCTTTAACATTAGATAAAAACGCAACAGCTATTATAGTTAAAAAAGGAAATGCAACTGATGCAACTAATACATTAAAAGTAGAAAAAAAAGCCTTCGATCCTGATCATGTAAAGAGTATAACTGTTAAGGAACAACCAATAAAATTAGAATACACTGAAGGACAAAACTTAGATTTAACTGGCTTAGAAGTAACATTAACAGATGATTTTGGGAAAACTAAAGATGTTAAATTTGTAGATTTTGCTCAATATGATATTACTGCAGAACCTGCAAATGCAACAGCTTTAACAGTAGCTGATCACAATGACAAACCAGTTACATTAACAAAAGGCAATCTAAAACCAGCAGAAACAGAAAATCTAACAGTTAATGCAAGAGTTTTTGATTCAGATCATGTAGCAAGCATAAAAGTTACAAAAGAACCAGATAAAATAATTTATACAGAAGAAGATGAATTAGATTTAACAGGATTAGTAGTAACTCTAACTGATAATCAAGGAACAACAAAAAAAGTTCCATTTGCAGATTTTGAAACAAATGGCATAACAGCAACACCAGCAAATGGTACAGAATTAACAGTAGCAAATCACAATAAAAAGACTGTTAAAATAAGAAAAGACAATTTAAGTGCAGAAACAAAAGCATTGACTGTTAATAGTAAAGATTTTGATCTAGAACATGTAGAAAATATTGAAGTTCTAGAACAACCTTCAAATTTAATTTACACAGAAGGAGAAAATTTAAATTTAGCTGGCTTAAAAGTAAAATTAACTGACAATAAAGGTAACGTAAAAGAAGTATCATTTGAAAAATTTGAAGCAAATGGTATAAAAACAGATCCCGCAAACGATGCAGATTTAAAAGTAGCTGACAATGGAAAGACTGTTACAATAACAAAAGGTAATGGAAGTGCAGAAACAAATGCTTTAACAGTAAAGGCAAAAGAAAATCCACCAACACCAACAGATCCAAAGATAATTGGACCAGTTGATCCAAATGCTCCAGGAACAACAGTACCAAATCCAAATGAATACTGGACAGTAACATTTGTATCAGAAGATACAAATAAAGGAACTGTAGATGCAGCTAACACTTTCTATATCCCGATGACAGAAAATAAAAAATTATCTGATTTAAAAGCTCCAGCAGTAAAAGCAAAACCAGGCTTTGAATTTTACAAGTGGGATACAGATTTAAATATTACTATTAATAAAAACTTAACTGTAAAAGCTATATTTAATGCAAAAGGAAATACACCAAATCCACCAACACCACAAGATCCAGACCAAGAAGCTAGAGATTATTGGATAATCAGATTCTTATCAGATAATCCATACAGAGGATATATTGGATTCGGCGATACTGTACGTATTGAAAAGAACAGAGGATATAGAATTGAGGACTTAGCAAGATTTGCTCCAGAAGCAATACCTTACAGCGGATACGAGTTTGTTGAATGGTCACCTTATCTATATGGTAATCAAGCTTTCATTAATGATGATATGGATATATACGCTAGATTTGAAGAAATTTATGTGCCAAGATTTTCATACGAAAGACGTAGACCTCGTAGAATTGATGATGACAGAGACGATAGAGAAGATAGTAAAGAAGAAAAACCTGTAGAAGTTAATGAGTATGATAAGCTTGAAGCAATACTATTTATTAATGACAGCATTATGCAAAAATCAGTAAATGGTGTTGTAAGCCAAGTTAGGATGGACATAGCTCCATTTATCTATCAAGCAAGAACTATGCTTCCAATACGTTACGTTGCTGAATCTTTAGGCTTTATGGTAACATGGGATGCAAATACAAGAACTGTATATCTTGTTGACAAGGAAAACATCGTTCAAATCCCTGTCGATACAAACAATATAATTGTTAATGGAAAGGCATTTGTAAGTGATGTTAAACCTATGATTAAAAACAACAGAACTATGCTTCCTGTAGCGAATGTTGCAAGAGCTTTAGGCCTTCAAGACGGCAAGGATATCTTATGGGATGCAGCTATGAAGTTTGTTACTCTTAGAAGAAACGTTTTAAAATAAGATTTTGTTTAAAGAGCTAGATTGATATCTGGCTCTTTTTTTGCGCCTAAATTGCTTTTTGTGATATAATTAACTCAGGTGATATGAATGATTGCTATAGTCGACAAGGCTTACTACGATATTCTTCGTGATAAGCTTAGTGAATTTAATATAAAGGCTTTTCCATCGTTTGAGAGCAAAATTTTGAAAGGGGCGGTCGCGACTCATCCTGACATGTCGCTTTTTAAGTACGATGAGGAGACTTTAATTGCAAGCCGCGAGTCTTTTGAGTATTATAATGAGGTTTTTAAAGCTACTAAGATAAATGTTATTAATGCGTATGAAGATCCTCTCGAGAAGTATCCAGGCGATGTGAAGTTCAATGCGATTCGTGTGGGTGAGTACTTGATTTGCAAGAAGGATGCATGCGCTGAGGCGATAATGAATAGTTTTGATGAAGGCAAGATCATAAACTCATCGCAAGGCTATGTTAAGTGCTCTGTAATTGACATAGGAAGCGAATATTTTGTGACGGACGACAAATATTTGCATGAAATAATAAAGAATCTTGGCTACAAGTCCAGACTTCTAGATAAAGGTCTTGTAAAGATTAAGGACTATGACTATGGCTTTATAGGCGGCGCGAGTGGCTATGCGCGTGATAAGATATTTTTAACGGGTCTTATTAAGGACGAAGCAAATAGGTTTCGCCTTGAAGAATTTGCGCGAGACCTCAATAAAGAATTGATTTATTTAACGGAATATGATATATTTGATGTAGGAACTTTGATGATAATGGAGGATTAATATGCTAGTAAAACCATCGATATTGCCGGGTACTATGGAACTTTTACCTCATGAGCAATTGATTTTTAATAAGATGAAGGACATAATTAGAGAAACTTATGAACTTTTCTCTTTTTTACCTATAGATACGCCTGCTTTGGAGAAGACTGAGATACTTCTTGCTAAAGGCGGCGGTGAAACTGAAAAGCAAATTTACAATATTGCAAATACTTCGACTGATACGTCTTTACGCTTTGACTTGACTGTGCCTCTTGCAAGATACGTGAGCATGCACGAGCACGAGCTTAAGTTTCCGTTCAAGAGGTATCAAATCGCCAAGGTTTATAGAGGCGAGAGGAACCAAAAGGGTAGATACAGAGAGTTTTACCAATGTGACTGCGACATCATAGGCGACGAAAAGCTTTCGAAGTTTTACGATGCAGAGCTTGTAAAAATAATAAGCATTATATTTAAGAAGTTTGGTTTTGATAGATTCACTATCATGATTAATAATAGAAATATCATGAATGGTTTCTTAAAGAGCCAAGGCGTTGAAGATACTGTAGAGGCTGTTCGTGCACTTGATAAGTACGACAAGATAGGTAGAGAAAGTCTTGAAGAATTGCTTCTTAATCAAGGTATAAAGGCCGATTCTGTTAAAGAAATTATTAAATTAATTGAGTTCGAAGGAACAAACGAAGAGACTATTAAGTACTTGGAAGGACTTGGTATAGATAACGAAACTTTCTTAAAAGGTCTTGTTCAGATGAAAGAAGTTTTAGAGAACATCAAGTTATTTAAAGTTGATGAAAATAATTACAAGTTCACTCTTAAATTACAAAGAGGACTTGACTACTACACATCAACTGTAATTGAAACTGTTCTTGATGACTACAAGGAGCTTGGTAGCGTTGCTGGCGGCGGTAGCTATGAAAATCTTACTCAGTTCTACTCAAAGAGAGAACTTCCTGGCGTTGGCATATCCATCGGTCTAACAAGACTATTCTTCCAATTGAGTGAAAAGAATATACTTCCAAAATTTGATAGCGAAGAAAAATCATTCTTAGTCGCTCCACTTGATATAGATATGAGCTACGCCATAAGCGTGTTAAACGAATTACACAGTCTAGGTGTTAATTCTGAAGTACTTTACTCCAAGATGAAGATGAAGAAGATATTTGATTTTGCAGAAAGCTATAGCTTTGACTACATCATCTTCCTAGGACAAGAGGAGCTTGATAATAAGAAATTATCAGTAAGAGACCTTAAGAGCAAAGAGAATTTAACTTTGACCATAGACGAATTGAAAACTTTAATAAAATAAATCTATCCCTATACGCATATGTATAGGGATTTTTTACATTTGTTAAAGTACTACTTGAATGTAGCTTGTCTTTTGTGGTATAATAATTTAGAGGTGGTATGATGAAAAAGCTTTTATTAATACTTTTATCTGCTCTAATGTTTTTGATGAGTTTTACTTCTTATGCAAAAAACATTGAAGAATCAAAAATAAATAAAATATCAGGCCTTGTTAACTCAGATTTAGAAGATAAAGTTCTTGAAGTAGAGGGCAAGAATGGCGCAGCAAAGGCTTTATACATACCGGCAAGAGAGGTATTTACAAAGCTAAACTTCGACATCTATTGGAACGGCGAGGACAAGTCTTGCTACTTCAAAAAAGGTATCAAGAACATAAAGGTAAAGCTTGGTTCGAAGATCTATACAACATCAAATAAGAACAGAATTGAGCTTGACTATGCACCTATGCTTGTAGATATGAAGATGTATCTACCTATAGACGTTCTATACTATCTGCTTGACTACGATACATTTATCGTTGCTGACACTATATATATAAGAAACGCCATAGATGGTATAAAGACTGGTATAGTGAACGAAGCAAAGTATAGTCTTGCTTATCCAGTATTTTTCAGTACTGAAGACGTTAAGAGAGCTTATAGAAATAATATTAATGAGCAAATCAAGAAATTTGTTGACGAGCAAGTTGAAAAGGCAAAGAATGATGCTAAGCTTAAGAAAATGTATTTCACATACGATATTGCTAGATCGGACGATAGCTTGGTATCATTATGTTTCTACATCAATAACGTCTACAATGATGATAGTACTTCGAGCAAATTCTATACTAAGACCTTCAATTTTAATAGCGCTGAAGAGATTAGCTTTGAAGACTTAATCAAAAAAGAACAAAATGTTAGAGAAACGATACTTGAGGATTTAACTAAGACTGAAGAAGAAAAGAACAGCATAAGAAACAATATCAAAAATTATTACATCGTGGATAATTCCATAATCTTGTATTATTACAAGGATGAGGTAGGCAGTTCCAATATAGGATCTCACTACGTTAGAAGCGAGGACCTAAAATTTTATATAAATGAGGAATATTTAAAATATTTTAATTAAAGGAGTGTTATTATATGAAAGTTGCATTAGTAATGGGCAGCATCTCTGACAAAGAGGTTGTTGAAAAATCACAAAAGGTACTTGATGATTTTGGGGTTGAGTATGAGACAAGAGTTATTTCAGCTCACAGAACACCAGAAGTAGCATTCGATTTTGCTAAAAACGCAAAAGCCAATGGTATCGAGGCAATCATAACATTTGCAGGTAAGGCTGCACACTTAGGAGGAGTCATAGCAGGACTTAGTACTCTACCAGTTATAGGAGTTCCGGTAAAGAGCTCTTTAATGGATGGACTTGATTCACTTCTTTCAATAGTTCAAATGCCTAAGGGCGTTCCAGTAGCTACAGTTGCTGTTAATGGCGCTGAAAATGCTGCAATACTAGCTGTACAAATCTTAGCTATCAAATACGATGAACTTGCTAAGAAGCTTGAAGACTACAAGGTACAAATGAGAGATGACATCGTTAAAATCGATGCAGAGCTTAATAAGTAGGTAGAGCTATGGGATTAACATATAAAGACGCTGGTGTAGATAAGACTAAGGGTTATGAAGAGGTAAAACTTATCAAAAACCTTATCAAATCTACAAATAGAGATGGAGTTTTAAACGATATAGGAAACTTTTCCGGTTTATTTAAATTAGACTTAAATAAGTACGATAAACCAGTATTAGTAAGCGGTACAGATGGCGTAGGAACTAAGCTTAAGCTAGCATTTATCCTAGATAAGCACGATACCATCGGTATAGATGCTGTGGCAATGTGTGTCAACGACATCATTTGCCAAGGCGCTGAGCCATTATTTTTCCTAGACTACATCGCTTCATCAAAGCTTATCCCTGAAAAGATGGCTGAGATAGTATCAGGTGTTGCTGAGGGATGCAAGATGAGCCACGCTGCACTTATAGGCGGAGAAACAGCTGAGATGCCAGGCTTCTACGCAGAAGGCGAGTACGATATAGCAGGCTTTGCTGTTGGCGTAGTTAATGAAGACAAGATTATAGATGGCTCAAAGATTGAAGACGGTGACGTTATCATCGGTTTAAGATCAAGCGGCGTTCACTCGAATGGTTTTTCGCTAGTAAGAAAAATTATTTTTGATAATGATAAAGTTGATGTAAACAAAAAGTACGATGGACTTGACGATACTTTACTAAATGTTTTACTTACACCAACAAGAATTTATTATGATCCAATGATGGACATCATTGAACACATCAATGTTAAGGCGATTTCACATATAACAGGCGGCGGCTTCTACGAAAACATTCCTAGAATGATCAAAGATGGCTACACAGCTGTTATCGATCTAAAAGATTATGAAATACCAGCAATATTTAAATACCTAATGGACTGGGCAGACGTACACATTGAAGAGATGTTTGGCACATTCAATATGGGTATAGGAATGGTATTTGCAGTATCTAAAGACGATTTAGCAAAAACTGAAGAGCTTCTTAAGAAGCACGGCGAAGACTATGTTATCTTAGGTCATATAGAAGAAAAAGAAACTAAGGATAAGATATGTCTAAATTTAAAATAGCCGTTCTAGCATCTGGTTCTGGCACTAATTTTCAAGCCATAATCGATGCAGTTAAAGAAAAGAGGCTTGATGCTGAGATAGTTTGCCTTATAAGTGATAGAAAAGCAGCCTATGCATTAGAAAGAGCCAAGGACAATGATATTGACTCCTACTACTTTAGTATTAAAAAATATGATGATAGCGATGAATTTAATCACGCTATAGTAGAAGTTCTAGATAAGTACGAGCCAGATTTAATCGTGCTTGCAGGATACTTAAAGATTCTATCGCATGAATTTATAGAAAAGTATAGAGGCAAAATCATCAACATACATCCTTCACTAATACCAAAGCATTGCGGCGATGGTTTTTGGGGCATTAAGGTTCACGAGAGCGTTATTAAGTCAGGAGACGAATACTCTGGCGCGACTGTGCACTTTGTTGATGAAGGTACTGATACAGGCAAGATAATTATACAAAGAAAAATCAAGCTGGATGAAGACGAAACGGCAGAATCTTTGCAGAAGAAGATTTTAAATGAGATAGAGCACAAAATTTTGATTGAAGCGATAGATAAAATTATAGGAGGCAAAATTGATGAAAAAAGCATTGATTAGTGTTTATGACAAAACAGGCATAGTTGAATTTGCAAAAGAACTAGAAAATCTAGGCTACGGCATAATTTCAACTGGTGGAACATATAAAAAGCTCATAGACGCTGGCTTAAAAGTAGAAGAAGTTACTGAAGTAACTAATTTTCCAGAATGTTTAGATGGTAGAGTAAAGACACTTAACCCATATATCCACTGTGGTATTCTTTATAGAAGAGACCTTGAAGAAGATAAAGAATTTATCAAAAAGATGGATATATCAGATATCGACATCATAGTTAACAATCTATATCCATTCGAAGAATATGTTAATGATCCAAGTAAAACACACGAAGAGATTATTGAAAAGATAGATATAGGTGGACCATCTATGATTAGAGCGGCTGCTAAAAACTATAAGTTTGTGACAGTTATCATGGATCCAAGTGATTTTGATTTAGTTCTTAATGAGCTAAAAGAAAATAAAGAAACATCTCTTAAGACAAGAGAGTATCTAGCTGGAAAGGTATTTAACTACACAGCTTATTACGATTCACTAATTGCTGAGTACTTCAATAAAAAACAAAAAATTGAATTTCCTGAGTACTATACAAAGGGATATAAGAAGATCAGCTCACTTAGATATGGTGAAAACCCTCATCAAAACGCAGCTTTCTATAAGGAATCTAAAGTTGAAGAAGGCTCTTTAGTATCAGCTAAGCAATTACATGGCAAGGAATTATCATTTAACAATATTAACGATGCCAATGGCGCACTTGAAACATTAAAGATGTTTACTGAAAGACCAACTATAGTTGCAGTTAAACACACTAACCCATGTGGTGTTGGATCAGCAGACACTATAGCAGAAGCATTTAGAAAGGCTCGTGACTGCGACGATCAATCAATCTTTGGCGGCATCATAGCATCCAATAGAGAGATAGACGCCGAAACAGCTGAAGAGATGAGAAACATATTCCTAGAAGTAATCATGGCTCCATCATATTCAGAAGAAGCTTTTAAGATACTAACAGATAAGAAGAAAAACAGAAGAATATTAACAATAGACAATATTACTAATAACGAATATACTTCAAAAGATATGAAAAAAGTTTTATCTGGAATGATACTTCAAGATAGAGACACAGAACTTTTTGAAGACTTTGAATGCGTTACAGATAGAAAACCTACAGAAAAAGAAATAGAAGACCTTAAATTTGGCTGGAAAGTTGTTAAGAACTGCAAGTCAAACGCAACATTACTTGCAAAAGACTCAGCTACAGTCGGCATAGGTCTAGGCAGCGTCAATAGATTCTTCACAGTAGAAAGATCAGTTAAGATGGCAGGAGACAAAGCAAAAGGAGCAGTGCTTGCATCAGATGCTTTCTTCCCATTTACAGATTCAGTTGAATTACTAGCTAAACAAGGCGTTACAGCCATCATCCAACCAGGCGGATCAGTAGCTGATGAAGACGTTATAAAGTGCTGCAACGAACACAATATAGCAATGATATTCACTCATATGAGACATTTTAGACATTAGGAGGTAAAAGAAATGGAGAAGTTTTTTGAACTAAAAAAACACGGCACTAACACAAGAACTGAAATAATTGCCGGTATTACTACATTTATGACTATGGCATACATTCTAGTAGTAAACCCAATTATTTTAAGTTCAACAGGCATGGATCAAAACGCAGTATTTACAGCAACAGCGTTATCAGCTGCAATCGCTACCTTAATCATGGCATTATACGCTAAATATCCATTCGCCTTAGCACCAGGCATGGGACTAAATGCATACTTTGCTTATACAGTAGTAGCTAATCAAGGACTTTCTTGGGAATTCGCTCTAACTGCAGTATTGATAGAAGGTATTATATTTATCGCTCTATCATTATTTAAGGGAAGAGAAGTAATTTTCGATGCTATACCATTAACATTAAAGAAAGCAGTTTCAGTAGGTATAGGTTTATTCATAGCATTAATAGGTTTATCAGGATCAGGCATTATAGTTCATCCTGAAGGAACAATTCTAGGACTTGGAAATATCACAGAAGGCACAGCGCTACTAGCACTTATCGGTTTAGTAATAACATTTATACTAGTAATTAGAAAAGTTAAAGGCGCATTATTATTAGGAATCATAATTACAACAATTATAGGCATCCCAATGGGTATAACAACAATACCAGAAGGATTTAAAATATTCTCGCTACCACCATCAGTTGAACCAATAGCATTTAAATTTGATTTTTCACAAGTGTTCTCAACACAAATGTTTATGGCAGTATTAACATTCTTATTTGTAGATATGTTTGATACAGTTGGTACACTAGCAGGTGTTGCATCAAAGTCAAATATGCTTGATAAAGATGGTAAACTTCCTAGAGTTAGCAAGGCTTTCTTCGCTGACTCAGTAGGTACAGTGGTTGGTTCTATGCTAGGTACATCAACAGTAACTACATTTGTTGAATCATCAGCAGGTGTAGCAGAAGGCGGAAGAACTGGATTAACATCATTAACAACAGCAGTAATGTTTTTACTAGCACTATTCATAGCACCAATATTTACACTAGTACCAGCAGCAGCAACAGCACCAGCACTTATCACAGTTGGTATGTTTATGATGGAACCTATCATGGACATAGACTTTAGAGATTACACAGAAGCAATCCCAGCATTCTTAACTATCGCTATGATGCCATTCGCATATAGCATTGCTGAAGGTATCTTCTTCGGTATGATCAGCTACACTTTATTAAAAACAGTTGCTGGCAAAACAAAAGAAGTTTCTCCACTTATGTGGGTGCTTTCAATACTATTTGTATTAAGATATATATTTATTGTATAAATTAGTTTATTAAACTATTAAATGTGGTATATATAATACTGTAGAGTATAAAATTAAATCTACGTTTCATATAAGGTTTATAAAGGGAGGTACAAATGAAAACAGACGTACAAATTGCTCAAGAAGCAAAAATGAAAGACATAACAGAAATTGCAGCTAATTTAAATATTGATGATGAGGACTTAATACAATATGGCCACTACAAAGCTAAGGTAGACCTAAGAGTTTTTGATAAGCTAAAAGATAAAAAAGATGGCAAACTAATCTTAGTTACAGCTATCAACCCAACACCAGCAGGTGAAGGTAAGACAACTGTTAACATCGGTTTATCTATGGCTTTAAATAAATTAGGCAAAAAAGCTATCTCAGCTCTAAGAGAACCATCATTAGGACCATCATTTGGAGTTAAGGGTGGAGCAGCAGGCGGCGGCTATGCACAAGTAGTTCCTATGGCTGATATCAACTTACACTTCACAGGAGACTTCCACGCAATAACATCCGCAAATAACTTAATCTCAGCTATGCTTGATAACCACATCCACCAAGGAAATGAACAAGGCATAGACGCTAGAAGAGTTGTTTGGAAGAGATGTGTTGACTTAAACGACAGAGCTTTAAGAAACGTAATAGTTGGTCTAGGTGGAAAACCTAATGGTTACCCTAGAGAAGACGGTTTCGACATAACAGTAGCTTCAGAAATCATGGCTATACTATGTCTATCAACTAGTCTTGAAAACTTTAAAGAAAGAGTATCAAGAGTTATAATTGCTTATAGACGTGACGGTTCACCAGTTTACGTTAAGGACATAAATGCACAAGGCGCAGTAACATTATTAATGAAAGATGCTATCATGCCAAACCTTGTTCAAACACTTGAAAATACTCCAGCACTTATCCACGGTGGACCATTTGCTAATATCGCTCACGGATGTAACTCAATCATGGCAACTAAACTTGGTATGAAACTAGCTGATTACACAGTTACAGAAGCGGGTTTCGGCGCTGACCTTGGTGCAGAAAAGTTCCTAGATATAAAATGTAGATTTGGCGAACTAAAACCATCAGCAGCAGTTATCGTTGCAACAATCAGAGCTCTAAAACATCACGGTGGAGCTAATAAGGAAGATTACGATAAAGAAGATTTACAAGCACTTGAAAAAGGCTTTGCAAACCTTGAAAAACACATAGAAAACATCAAGAAATTTGGTTTACCACCAGTTGTAGCAATCAATAGATTCCCAAGTGATACTGAAAATGAAATTAAGTTCATGGAAGAAAAACTAGCTGCAATGGGTGTTGAATGCGCATTAACTGAAGTATTTACAAAGGGCGGCGACGGCGCGCTTGAACTTGCTAAGAAAGTAGTTAAAGTATGCGACGAAGACAAAGCTGACTTCAAACCATTATATGATGTAAATCTATCAATCAAAGAAAAACTAGAAATCATCGCTAAAGAAGTATACGGAGCTGACGGAGTAGAATTTACTGTACCAGCAACTAAGAACATCAAGAACCTTGAAAAATTAGGTTTAGACAAGATGCCTATCTGCGTTGCTAAGACACAATATTCATTATCAGACAACCCAGACTTACTTGCAAGACCTGAAGGCTTCCACATAGTAGTAAGAGAAGTAAAAGTATCAAACGGTGCTGGCTTCTTGATAGCACTTACTGGCAGCATAATGACTATGCCAGGTTTACCAAAGGTACCAGCAGCAGACAAGATCGACATACTACCATCAGGTGAGATAGTAGGATTATTCTAAAAAGAAATATATAGGGAGGAATGGAAATGGCTTACAGTTCAAAATTAAAAAGCGAACAAACTGATGGCTTCTTCGAAGCAATCTTATCGCTAGAAACAATGGAAGAATGCTACAGATTCTTTGAAGACATCTGTACTATCAAAGAAATTCAAGCAATAGCTCAAAGACTTGAAGTAGCAAAACAACTTAAGGAAAACAAAACTTACAACGAAATCGAAGTAGCAACAGGCGCTTCAACAGCAACTATATCAAGAATCAACAGATCACTTAACTATGGTGCTGACGGTTATAAGTTAATATTCAAAAAATTAGGTATTGAAGACTAATATAAATGAGGCTCCTTGATTGGAGCCTTATTTATTTCTTCTGTATAGAAAAAAGCAAGTAGCGTTAAACTACTTGCTTTTATAATGACTTATATGGTGCCGAAGGCGGGGGTCGAACCCGCACGGTATTGCTACCGCAGGATTTTGAGTCCTGTACGTCTGCCAATTCCATCACTTCGGCTTACCAATATATATTAACATACTTTTTACAAAATTGCAAGATAAATTTTACTTAGTTAATCTTTAAAAACTAAAATAAAATTATATACGTACATACAATACAAAAGAGCTCCCACTAGTGAGAGCTCATCTTATATCTACAAAACTATTTATCTAAAAATTCTTCGTATAATCTTTGTGCTGTTTCTGTTCCAGCTATACCACCTATGGCTGTTTCTTTTAATGAAACTGGTAGTTCTTTACCAACATTACCCATGGCTCCGACTGTTTCGTCGAATGGTATAAGTGCTTCAACGCCAGCTAGTGTTAAGTCTGCTGATATGATTGCGTTAACAACGCCCGATGCATTTCTTAGATTGCAAGGGTACTCGACAAGACCACAAACTGGGTCGCATATAAGTCCCATGATGTTCTTAAGAGCAAAGCTTGCTGCGGTGAATATATTGTCTATACTTCCACCTCTAAGCTCTATGATGGCAGCGGCAGCCATCGCAGCGGCAGCACCGCACTCTGCTTGACATCCGCCCTCAGCACCTGATATAGTTGCGTTAACTGCAATTATTTCGCCTACTGCTGAAGCAGTAAGTAATGCGTTGAATATTTCTTCATCACTGTAATCAAATTCATCTTGCATAGTAACAAGCGTTGCAGGAAGTATACCTGAGGCGCCTGCTGTAGGTGCAGCAACTATCCTACCCATAGAGGCATTTACTTCTGATGTAGAAAGTGCTCTTGCCATGGCTTTTGTTATAAGTGAGCCTGAAATTGATTTAGAATTCATAGAGTAATCATTAACTTTAAATGCATTTTTACCAGTCATTCCACTCATTGAAGTGATGGGCTCTGTAAGACCAGCGTTTGCTGACTTTTTCATTATTTCATATGTTTTTCTAAGGTAATCATATATTTCTTCCTTAGTCATATCACTCGCTTCCATCTCTTGATCGAGTTGCAATTCATATATAGTTTTATTTTGTTCTTTGCATGCATCCATCATGCTTTTTGCACTTGTATACATATTAGTTATCCTCCTTAACAGGGTTTAAATACTTAACGAATAAGAAGTCATCTATCCTTCCAATGTCTTTAATAGTTGCATCATCAAAGTCAGAGTCAAGCTCGCATATAAGTGTAGCGACTTTACCAGTTCTATCTACATGCATATCGGCGATATTCATGCCAGATATTGCAAATGTTGCAGTTATTCTTGATAGTATTCCTTTCTTATCAATGTACTTAGCTACTAAAGTAGGTTTTTCGCCAGAGAATTCAACGTCAGCGCCATTGATATCTTTTATAAGTATACTGCCTCCACCAATAGAACTTCCTTGAACGTAGAAGTCATCTTGATCATCGTAGTGAAAGACCATCTTTACAGTATTTGGATGAACGTAGCCAAGGTCTGATTTGATAAATTCGTACTCAAGTCCTCTTTCATCAGCAATTTCAAATGAGTTTTTGATCTCTTCGCTGTCAGGGAAGAAGTCCATAACCCCAGCTAGTAGCGCTTTATCAGTGCCGTGACCCATGTATGTTTCTCTAAAAGAGCCGTGTAAGTAAAAAGATACTTTGTTGAAACCCTTTGGTGCTAGCTTCATTGCTATCCTTCCAAGTCTTGCAGCTCCTGCAGTGTGTGAGCTTGATGGACCTATCATTATCGGTCCTAAAATAGATTTTAAATTATAGTTTTCCATTTTTTCTCCTCTTTTTCTTCTTTAATGTATTTAATAAGAAGGCTACAATAAGCGCTGAGAATATGTATGACATGATTATGTAGCTTGATTTGATTATCAGCGGTGTGCTTTCTTTCTTTTCGACTGAATCATTTGTGTCAAGCATCTTTGAGTTATTGCTTGACTTTATGCTAATGTGATCTTCACTTACTTCACATTTAAAATAGTTTTGAAACAATTTACTTAAATCTTCCAGTGGGATCATAAGCGAGTCGTTATAAGTAATTACTTCCTTTGTAAGATGAACCTTTTCGGCGCCTAGGCTTGCATCACTAGTACCAAGCTCGACGTTTATAAGATTGCCTATAGTATACTTGCCATTAGCTTCATTATTATAAACAAGGTTTAGCGGCTCTATTAGTTCTTCTAAGCTTATATACTTGATGCCCTCAATGATGTAGGCGTGTTCAAGAGCAGTGCTTTTTGAGACTTCTGTTTCATAAGTGATCTCAAATTTTTTGACATCATCATTTCTTTCTAGATTATTAATAATAAAGGATCTAGCTCCATTTTGATTATATTGATTATGGTTAAAGGTAACTATGCCATTATGAACAAGGTATTTCACGCCCAAACTTGGCTTAACGTTCTGAATATTTGAGTTGATGCCGATGTTTTTTGAATTGATAGTTAAGAACGAAGCATTTTGACCCACTTCAATGGTTGATGCGTTCATATATCTATCCAAATTAAGAACCTTGTATGGCAGATACGTTAGCTTTCTCGCAATTTCTATACTGTCAACGCCTAAGCCATTTGACAGTCTAATGTACTCTAAAAATGAATTTACATTGACAGGGTAGAGCCTTGTCGATGTATTTGCAAGATTTGGGTTGCCTGCTATAAGCGAGTACTTTGATCTTATCATTATGCTTATATCCGTGTCATTAAGTGCGTCATGAATAATAACATCTTCCTTAGTATTGATTATGTCTTTGTACTGATGAATTTGGTAGAAGTTATTTGAGCTCGTAAGCTGAAGCTTTGATGTGTTGTTATTGTATTTTTTAACAATATCAATATTGTCCTTAAAGTTTGTCAGAACAATATATTTGAACGGGTTAAATGTGTAGAAAAGATTCTCGTTCTCTTCGTTATGCTTGTCAATCAAAGAATTTATAGCTTTGATCTTATCCGGACCACCAAAGTCATTCATATCACATAAAACAAAGTTATTCTTGCTGTCTTTGATAATATCAGAAATTTGATTTATCGTTTGAATGATGTTCTCATGCTTAAGCTTACTTAGCTTGATATAGTAGACAAAGTTATCGTCGTCAATCGCTTTGATTGTATTGATCAATAGATTAAGGTCATTTGCTTCTTCGATTGAAATTTTAACGCCAGCAGATTTTGCTTCCTTTTCCTTTAATATAGCCTCAACTATTTGCTTGATGGCCGCGTCGCCATACTTCATCTCATTTTCTTTAATTACAGCGTTTTTAATACTTTCAGAGTCCGTAATCGATAAGTAGTCAATAGTTGATAAGGAGCTCTCAACGCTCTTGGACCAAGCATCAATATCGGCAGTTGTAGTTCTAACGCTCTTACCAATACCGTCAGCAGTTTTAAGTAAGTCAATCTCCCTGGAAACATTGGTGCTGTCCATATCGATAAACTCTCTAAGCAGCATAGCACCTTCGCCATCTATCACTCTATTGGCCTTGACATCGCCCTTAGTAATCTGTTTAATCTTGCCACCGCTGATGGCGATGTTATACTTATATAAAATTTCGTTTCTCGCTGGGTTGACTATATTAACATTTTTAATTGCAAGATCATAATTAAAAGCAAAGCTAGCCGTCTTATTAGGATCTTCCTCTTGATTTGTTACTTCACTCGCATATACATTGACATTTGTCAATAGTATACAAACGAGCAATAAAAAAGAGAATAATTTTTTTGACAAATTAATCACCTCTGATATATTATATACTAAATAATAGTATAAATAAAGCTTTTTTTACAATTTATGAAGAAATATTTTCGAATATGTTGTATAATATAAATAGAAGAGGAGGCAGAGAGATGATTTTATTATTAAACACTGATTTGATTAGATATAAAGCCTTGGGCTTAGACAAGCTTTACCTTGCATCTAAGAACTCAGCTGAGATACTTAATGATTCGTTCTATGGTTCAAACTTTCTTGCTAGTGAAATCTTTCACAGCTTAAAAGAAGATTACAAAGTTCTTTCATACGCAGGCGGCTATACAGCAATGAAGTATAGAAACTACCTAGAGAGCTACCTAGCTGATTACTACTTAATTACTATTAAGGATGAGGCGAGAGCAGTTATTGATATTAGAGAAAATACAAAAACTACTAGAATCATCGAGAACGCTCCTCGCATCACTAGAGACGATGAACTTAACTTTGTTGATAGATTTGATGACATCGTTTACGATACAAGAGTCACACTACTTATGGAGGACTTTGACAACAATATTAGTCCAGACTTTTATCAAGGCCTTATAGACGTTTCCAATAGATACATGAAGAAACTTTTCGTATCTGCCTCAAAGAGCACGATGAAATTATGTATTGACTCAAACGTCTTCGCCATGTCCATGGATTATAAGGACTTAAGCGACATACTTAATCTTAGACTAACTACGCTTGATGACATAATTAGCGTCGTTAAGTTTATGGCCATCGACAAGGACAGAATTATTCTTATTAAATTTAATGACAATTTGATTATATTTACAAAGGATTGCTACTACTTATTTGATTACGAGAAGAAGCCTTATATAAAGATCGATAAGAACATGGCGCTTCTTGGCCTTGCTATAGGCTTTGAGAGGAAGTACGATTTAGAGACTTCGCTAAAGATAGCAAGTAGCTTTTCCATCTTTAACAAAAAAGACAGCGAGAATTTTGATTTTTCACTTATAAAAAAGATTATGTCTGAAAGTGATTTAATTAGGTATAGCTATGTTTATTAATAAATTTATTCACGCAGCAGACTTGCATCTAGGCTTTAAATACAAAAGTAAAACACTTGGTGCAAGGTCTGAGGATAGAAAAAATGAGCTTTTCATAACATTTGAAAGGCTTATTAATTATGCCAATGAGAATAAAATTGATTTGATTGTCCTTAGCGGCGACCTGTTTGAAAGGGATGAGCTTACATATACAGAGACAAAGCACATGATGAGCATCATCGATAGCTACTATGGAAACATCGTTCTTTCATGCGGCAATCATGATTATTATACAGATGATTATTTATTTAACAATTTCACAGAAAATCTACATGTATTTAAGACAAATAGCCTTGAACGCATGGATATAGCGGAGAACGTATCCATATATGGTGCGTCATGGCGTAATAGCCTGGAGAATGGTTTTGATTTAGAAAAAGTAAATCTTGATAAAGATAGATTCAATATCGCAAGCCTTCATGGCGACATAGCTGATGGCAAGTACAAGATTGATATAGAGCCTCTTTTAGCATCGGGCTTTGACTACATCGCCTTAGGTCATATACATAAGCATGGGAAAGTGGCTGAGAAGACCTATTATCCTGGCTCACTTGAGCCGCTTGACTTTGGCGAGCTTGCCGAACATGGTTTTTATGAGGTTGATACACTTAGTGGCAGCGTAAAATTTATGCCATTTGCTCTAAGAGAATTTACTGTTAAATATCTAGCAATAAACGAAGATGATGAATTCGAAGATGTAATTAATAGATTTGAAGAGCTTAATGATAAGGATAAGAATTTCTATAGAATTATACTAAAGGGAAGCATTAATAAGGATTTAAATATCAATAGAATCATTAGCCTAGTTAAAGATAAATTTTATTATTTAGAGGTATTTAATAACTTAGAAGAAAGTTTAAGTATCTCAACTGATATTTACGAAAAAATTCTTGCAAAGTCAGAAAACTATCCAGATGAAATAAGGCAAGACGCGATAAATATCGCGCTTAAGGCAATGCAAAGTAGGGAGCACTACTATGAAGATTAAGAGCCTCGATTTAATTAATTTTGGCAAATTTAATAATTATCACCTTGACTTTGACGACTCATTAAACCTTATCTATGGGCTTAATGAGAGCGGTAAGTCTACTATACATGCCTTTATCTCTTTTATGCTCTTTGGCGTGAACAAGGCGAATACTAAGAGAAAGATTAAGATAAAGGACTATCTCAGCTACAAGCCTATAAACAAAAATGAGTACAGTGGCAGGATGTCTTTCGAAAATAATGGCTTTACTTATGAAATATACAGAGATTTTTTAAATGATACTTACTTTGTCAGCAAAAATGGTCTTGACATCACTGACGAGATTAAGAGAGAAAACTCTATAAGTAATAAATCAATAGGCGAGATCATTTTAGGCCTTTCACGCAATGTCTTTAATGCGAGCACCTACATAAGCCAATCAAAAGACATATACTTTGATGACTTTGACGATATTAAAGAGCTTTTACTAAAGCTTAAGACAAATGATGAGGGCGAATATAATTTAAGTGAAGCGAAGAACAGTATTGATGATGAAATTGCAATGATAGGCACAGAGAATGCCAAGACCAACGAGCTATATAGTCTTAAGAAGGAGATAGCAAGTCTAGATAGGGATATATCTGGGCTAGAAGCATCGCTTGAAGACACAATGACTATGCTTAATAAAAAAGACGAGCTAAATAAAAATAAAGAGAATTTGATTTTAAAGAAGAAAGACTTTTTAACAGAGTACAATAAGGCGAAAGAATATTATAAAAAGGAAAATTTATTAAAGATAGAAGAGCTAAAAGAAAAGAAGAAGGATTTTTTAAATAAGAATAAGAATATTACTAGTGATGACTACGAAGCCTTTAATGATATAAAAAATAGACTTGAAACGAAAAACTCTACTGAGGCTAGAAGACGTAGCTTAAGAAACATATCGTACATTTTTGCTTTGCTTAGCATTTTTGCCTTGATTTATTATTTTGTCAAGACAAGTAAAATTGCTTTATATAGCGCTTGTGTTGCGGCTATAGTTTTCGCTATAACATTCATTTTTACTAAGCCTAAGACGAGTGATGAAGCTAGTAAAAAGCTTATAGCTGATAAAAATGCCATCCTAGATAAATATAATATAGCAAGTGACGAAGACTTCATTAGTGAATACAATAATGAGAGGTCGAGCGAGATGAGCCAAAACTATTTGCATAGCTTTGACGAGTTTTTAAAGACATACAGCGAAAAGAACTTTGATGAGCTTAGTGAAGAGAAGGTCCTTGATTATTTAGCAAAAACAGATGAGGCGGCCTATGATAAGTACAAGGGCTACTCCATAAGCATGGCTGATGATGAAATCACTAAAATCGATTTAGAGCTAAATTCACTTGAGACAAAACTTAATTATAACGACAGACTTATGGAGAGGGCATACGAACTTGGCTTAAGACGCGACGCACTCGATGCAAGATTTGCGGAGCTGGAAAGAAGGAGAAAGGCTTTAAGCGCTGCTAGCGAAATCATTTCTAGCCTTATTACTGAGATCAATACTAGCTATATGCCGAAGATTATTGCCGCGGCAAATAAATATTTAGAAATGTTTTCTGATAATAAATATAATTTCTTCTTGCTTGATGAAAGCTTTACCATAATGCTAAGAGACAAACGAACTAGCCTTGTATATGAGGAGGAAAAGCTTAGTAGGCAGGTCTTATCAATGTCCTACCTTAGTTTAAGGCTTGCACTAGTAGAAGTCTTGGATATCGATTTAGCACTTGTCTTTGACGAGAACCTTGCCTTTTTTGACGAAGAGCGTATGGCAGCTGCACTAAAAGTATTTACTTTCTTAGCAAAAGAAAAGCAAGTATTATTATTTACGAGCAGTAAAGTCGAAAAAAGTGTTCTCTCAGAGCTTAATCTGTGTTATAATTATATACAGTTATAGAGGTGAAAAAATGATTTATGCTATAGGCGACTTACATTTAGATTCGACAGACTTAAAACCTATGGGCGTCTTTGGAGGTAACTGGCAAGATCACGACAAGAAGATTAAGACGAGCTGGTTAGAGAAGGTTAAGGACGACGATTTAGTCTTGTTGCCTGGTGATATATCCTGGGCGATGAGGTTCAGTGAAGCTATAGACGATTTAAAATTCATAGACGAATTGCCAGGCAAGAAACTTATTAGCAAGGGCAATCATGATTATTGGTGGACAAGCATATCCAAGATGAATGGCTTTGGCTTTAAATCCATTTACTTCATGCAAAATGATTCATACACGTATAAGGACTACGCTATCTGCGCAACAAGAGGCTGGATGCAAGAGGACAATGACAAGTATGACGAAGAAAATGACAAGAAGATAACGGCTCGAGAGCTAATTAGACTATCGTTATCGCTTGAAAAGGCTGATAAGGATAAGAAGATTATAGTTATGCTTCACTACCCGCCATTTAACATGGACTTAGAAGCTAATCAATTCCATGAGCTTATGAAAGAGCATGGTGTATACAAATGTGTTTATGGTCACTTGCACGCAGCTGGCCATAGATTTAGAAGAGAAGGCTTGATTGATGGCATAGATTATTCATTAGTCTCAAGCGATTACTTAAATTTTAAACTTAAATTAATAGAGAGGTGTTAGTATGAAGGTTATAGTTTGCAAAGATTATGACGAGATGAGCAAGGAAGCAGCTCAAATATTTATTAAACAAATTCAAGAAAAGCATGACAGTGTATTAGGTTTGGCGACAGGATCAAGCCCTATTGGCATGTATAAAGAGCTTATCAAGGCTAATAATGATGGCACTATTGATTTTAAGGACGTAATTACATTTAACCTAGATGAATACGTTGGCTTAAGTAAGGACCATCCTGCAAGTTATTATTACTTTATGAATGAGAATTTATTTAATCATATTAACATAGATAAGAAAAATACACATATACCACACGCTGAGGGAGCTGACTTAGAAAAGGCGGCTAAGGAGTACGAAGAAAGCCTTTCTCATTATGAGATCGATTTACAAGTTCTAGGCGTTGGCAAAAACGGCCACATAGGTTTTAACGAGCCAGGTGACGATTTAAGCTCGGTAACATATGTGCAAGAGCTATCTGAGTCAACAAGAGTAGCAAACTCAAGATTCTTTGACGACATTGATGATGTGCCAAAATTTGCCATCACTATGGGGGTTGGCTCTATATTTAAAGCGAAGAAGATAGTTTTAATCGCAAGCGGCACTCAAAAGAGTTTTGCAATAGATTATTTATTAAATTCTAAAAAGATATCATCTAAGGTACCAGTATCACTACTAAACTTACATCCAGACGTTACTGTAATCATAGATGAAAAATTAGCAAGTCTAGTTATAAAATAATGATAGAGAGAGAAAAAGAAGTAAAAGTTTTTAATCTTGACTTAGACGCGCTTAAAGAGGAGCTTCTATCGAAGGGAGCAGAGCACTTAGGTGAAGAGAAGCAAGTGAATTATATATTGAAATGCGATATAGACGCTAAGACAAATTTATTAAAATCTCTATTAAGACTTAGAGAAGTGGATAAAGATGATAAGAAGACTTTTTACTTGACATATAAGATAAGAGGAAAGGATAGCGGCGGTCTACGTAACTCAAAAGAGGTTACGAGTGAAGTTAAAGATAAGGATGCAATACTAGAAATTTTCGAAATGCTTGGAATTATTCCTGAAAAAGTGGATTATAAGGAGAGAGACTCATATCTATATAAGGACGCACGCTTTGATTTTGATGAATATGACAAAGAAACCTTTGACAGGCCTTATCTTGAGATTGAAGTAAAAAGCGATGAAAAACTTGAAGAGCTGATAAAAGAATTTAATATAGAGAGAAAAAATATTACAACGAAAAATATAAATGAACTAAGGAAAGATCATAATGAAATTTATTAAAGATAATGCTATAGATATAATTTTAGCTTTTATACTGATAGCTTTGAGTCTAGCGATGAACTTTGCTTTAATAAAGCTAGACAAAGGCTTTAATGAGTACTTAGCAATACTGCTATTTACTTACATAGCTGTATTTACACTAGATATAAAATTTTCTATACCAAGCGTAATTTTGATATTTATACTAAACTTATTATATAGAAAGAGCTTAAACGCAGATATAAGAACGCTTATGCTAGCAATTGAAGTAGTATTTGGCTTTGCTATAGGCTACATAAGCCACAAGAAGTTTAATATATCATATATATTCTCGCTTTTTGTCTCAATACTTATATCGAAGATGTTTAGCTATATAATTGCACTTTTAATTGCAAATGCAGCAAATATATACAATATAGGCAGAATCATAAAAGTTAATCTAGTAGCATCACTACTAAGCATAACAGCATGCCTAGTCATAGTGCCGCTAGTTGTTTATACAAAAGAGAATTTCACGTATCTATAGGAGGTTAAGATGATATTAATTAAAAATGTTAAGTATATTGACGTAGATAAATCAATTGTTAATGGCCCATGTGATGTGTTAATTGATGGCAATAGAGTAAAAAGAATTGCTGACAAGATTGACGAAGCTGGTGCCTATACTATTGATGGCAGTAATAAATTACTTATGCCGGGACTATTTAACACGCATAACCACGTAGCCATGAGCGTATTTAGGAATTACGCTGATGATATGGAGCTAATGGATTGGCTACAAAACAAAATTTGGCCACTTGAGTCAAAACTTACAGCTGAAGATATTTATTGGGCAAGTCTATTAACATTTATAGAGCTAGTTAAGACTGGTACAACAGCCTTTAATGATATGTATATGTTCTGTGAAAGGGTTTTTGACGCAGCTAGTGAAGTGGGTATGAGAGGCCTTATTGCTAGAGGCATGACAAATGATGCTTTTAATAAAGAGAGAGAAGCAAATATACGTGATATGTATGAAAAATACCATCAAAAGGATGGTTTGCTAAGGCTAGCTATTGCGCCTCACGCTATATACACAACTGGACTTGATTACTTAAAGAGCTGCATAGACCTAGCGAAAGAACTAGACTTAATCATTCATACACATGCGAATGAAACTTTAACTGAAGTAAATAACTCATATAAAGAGTATAAGAAGAGCCCAATAAAAATATTTAAGGAGCTCGGCATGTTTGATCAAAAGACAATACTTGCTCACTGCGTTCATCTATCTGAAGAAGATATGGACATCATAGCAAAAAGCAATGCACTAGTAAGTTTAAATGTATCATCAAATATGAAGCTAGCAAGCGGCATACCAGATATAAAGAATATGTTTGTGCGCGGTGATAAGCTATCTATAGGTACTGACGGAGCTAGTTCAAATAATATGCAAAACATGTTTACTGAGATGAGAGCAGTATCACTTGCTGCTAAGGCTCGTTCACTTGATCCAAAGGTGATGAGTGCGGGAGAAGTACTTAAGCTCGCGACTATTAATCCATATAAATATATATTTGATGAAGATGTAAATATAAGCGAAGGATCACTAGCAGATTTAATTCTAATTGATTTAGATAATACAAATTTAAAACCACAAAATAATTTGATTAGCGCTATGGTTTACTCAATGAACGGAAGTGAAGTTGATACAACTATAATCAACGGTAAGATAATTATGGAAAATAAAAATATTAAAGGCGTTGATGAAGACTTAGTAGTAAGTAAAGTCGAAGAAATTATTAAAAATATTTAGGGGATGATGAAATGAAGTGGAGAGGTAGAGAAGGATCGTCAAACGTAAATGATAGAAGAGGTCAATCAGGCGGAGGCGGCATGCCAAACTTTGGCGGCTTCAAGATGGGAACTGGAGGCATGATACTGCTTTTAGTACTATACTTAGTTTTTGGTAGAGGCCTAGTAGGCGGACCAAGCGGTCCTGGCGCAGGCATACAAAACGGCCAAGGCACACCAATTACAAGTGAAAGAGAAGAGGAGTACAAACAATTTATCTCGGTCGTCTTAAAGGACACTGAAGATGTTTGGCATGAAATATTTGAAGAGAATGGCTTAAAATACGAAGAACCACAATTAAATCTATTTACAGGCAGCATAAATTCTGGCTGCGGCTTTGCATCAGAACAAATGGGTCCTTTCTATTGTTCAGTGGATAAGGACATCTATATAGATTTGTCTTTCTTTGATCAGCTTAAGAATGAGTTTGGAGCAAAGGGTGATTTTGCCATGGCCTATGTATTAGCTCATGAAGTTGGTCATCACGTACAAAAACAATTAGGTATCTTAGATAAAGTTCATTCATTACAAGGAAAGGTATCTGAAAAAGAATATAATAAATACTCTGTTATGCTTGAATTACAAGCAGACTACTTCGCAGGAGTATTCGCAAAGCACATACAAGATAGAGACATCTTAGAAGAAGGAGACTTTGAAGAAGCAATGAATGCCGCATCAAAGATCGGAGACGATACACTTCAAGAAAAGTATCAAGGAAGAGTAGTTCCAGATAGCTTTACACACGGCACGAGTGAACAAAGGATGGAGTGGTTCAAGAAAGGCTTTGAAAAAGGCACAATTCAAGACGGAGACACATTTAGTGGCGATATTTAGTAAGTAATAAAGGAGATATACAATGGATAAAAAAACAGCTTTTAGCGCTATACAGCCCTCAGGTGATTTAACCATAGGTAATTACCTAGGAGCTTTAAAGAATTTAGCTAAACTACAAGATGATTACAATTGTTTATATGCAGTTGCTGACCTTCATAGCATCACAGTACCAAAGGTACCAAAGGAATTAAGGAAGAAGACCTATGAGATATTTGCGATGATGTTAGTGAGTGGTGTTGATCCAGAAAAAAGCGTTTTATTCGTTCAATCACATGTACCAGAACACGCTATGCTTGGCTGGATACTTGATACAATTGCCTATATTGGTCAGCTTAATAGAATGACTCAGTATAAAGACAAGTCCAAAAAGTCTCCAGAAAACTGTAACGCAGGTCTATTAACATATCCAGTACTAATGGCTGGTGACATACTTTTATATCAAACAGATTTAGTACCAGTAGGCGAAGATCAAACTCAGCACATGGAGTTAGCAAGAGACTTAGCAATAAGATTTAACAGCAAGTACTCAGATACATTTAAAGTGCCTGAAGCGTACATTGCCAAGACAGGCAAGAGAATCATGTCACTACAAGATCCAAGTAAAAAGATGAGTAAGTCAGACGAAGATCAAAACAGCTTCATCTATATCATGGACAGCAAAGACAGAATTTACTCAAAGATTAGAAGGGCTGTTACAGATAGCGAGCCAAACTTTGCTTATGACCCAAATAGAGCTGGTTTATATAATCTTATAAATATATACTGTTCATTTACAGGCATCAGTCCTGAAGATATAGTAAAGAAGTATGATTCACTTGGATATAAAGAGTTCAAAGAAGATTTAGCAGATATCATATATGAAGATTTAAAAGACTTTCAATATAATTTTAATGAAGTTATTCAAGATAAAGAGGGACTAGAAAAGCTTATGGCAGAAGGTAGAGATAAAGCGAGATACCTTGCTAATAAGACTCTAAGAAAAGTAATGAAAAAAGTTGGCTTTGTACAAATATAAGGAGTTAGCTATGAAGATATTAATTATAGGTAGTGGCGGTCGTGAGTACGCTATCGCTTCAAAAATTAAAGAACAAGACAGCTCAGTAGAGATTGTCTTTGCACCTGGTAATGGCAAGACTGAGAGCGAATTCAAAAATATTGACATAAAAGTTATGGATTTTGATAAGTTAATTGCTTATGCTGAGGATAATGCTATTGACTACACTATAGTTGGACCAGAAGACCCGCTATGCTATGGCATTGTCGATAAGTTCGAGGCAGAGGGACTTAAGATCTTCGGACCAAAGAAAGAAGCAGCAATATTTGAGAAGAGCAAAGCATTTTCAAAGAAGTTCATGGAGAAGTATCATATAGATACAGCTAAGTACCTTGAGACTGATAGCATTGACGAAGCAAAGAGATACGCTTGTGACTTACTTAATGCATCAAAGGTAAATAAAGTAGTACTTAAGTATGATGGACTTGCTCAAGGCAAGGGCGTCATCATAGCTTCAAGTGAGAAAGGAATAGATGAAGCGCTTAATGAACTACTCTTAGATAAAAAATTTGGTGATGATAAGATCATAGTCGAAGAATATATCGATGGCTTTGAGACATCTGTTCACGTGCTTATATCAAATGGAGAGTATATAATGCTACCAAGTGCTAAGGACCATAAAAAGGTTTTTGAAGGCGAAACTGGTGAAAATACAGGCGGCATGGGCTCATACTCACCAAACCTTATGGCACTACCATATTTAAAGGACATAGAGGAAGAGCTTGTAAAGCCATTCATAAAAGGTCTTGAAGCTGAAGGCATTGACTATAGAGGGATTTTATTCGCAGGACTTATGATAAACTCAGACGGAATAAAAGTTTTAGAGTTTAACACTAGGTTCGGCGATCCTGAAACTGAAGTTATCTTAGAAAGAATTGACTCATCTTTATTGGATGCGCTTATCAAGACAAGCGAAGCAAAGCTTGATGATTATAAATTAGAAGTAAATGATAAAAAGATAGTTAACGTTGTATTAGCATCTGGTGGCTATCCAGCAAAGTATGACAAAGGCTATGAAATAAAAGGCTTGGATAAATTATCAGAAGGCGTTAAAATTAATTACGCAGGCGTTAAGGCTGATGGCGCAAAGCTACTTACTAATGGCGGCAGGGGATTAAATATACTTTCTAAAGCCGATACATTTGAAGAAGCATATAAGAAAGTTTATGATGAGATCCAAAAGATTTCATTTGATAAAATGCATTATAGGAGGGATATTGGTCCAGTGGTTAAGAGAGTTTATGTTTGTAAAAAAGATGAATTTGATGCGGAGTCAAACGGTTTAACACAAGAGATTAAAGAATTTCTTAAGATAAATATCGACTCAATCAAAGTTTATAACAGATACGATATTGAATTACTTTCTGATGAAGAAATTAATAAGATATCGAATACCATTTTATGCGAAAAACCGGTAGATAATATTTATTTAGCGGACAATGCTTTAGAAATGGAAAAGAATTTGAAGAATGCCTTTGTTGTTAGATACAAAAAGGGCCAATTTGATCAAAGGGAACAAGGCTTGAAGGATACAATTAAGGTTACTCTTGGCAAGGATGAAGTTTTAGCAAGATGTGAAAAAGTATATGAGATTAAAGGCGATGTAAGCGAAGAAGATATTAAAAAGATTAAAAAACATCTTATAAATACAGTTGACCAAGCAGAAGGCGTATTGATTGGTATACCAACAACACTTAAGGAAAGTGTTGACACTAAGATCGAGTCTATAGTTTATGACGGCTTTATTAAACTTGATGACGAAGGACTAAAGGACTTTCACGATAAGGAAGCACTTGCTATGTCTAAAGAAGACTTAAAAGTTTTCCAAGACTACTTTATAAAAGAAGATAGAGATCCAAGTCAAACAGAGCTTAAGTTAATCGACACATATTGGTCAGACCACTGCAGACACACTACATTTAATACACAATTAACAAATATTAATTTCGAAGGCGAAAGTGAATTCATCGAAGTAATTAGAAATACACTTAATGAATACTTAAAGGCGAGAAAACAATTCTCGAAGAAAGATCTTACACTTATGGACCTAGCTACAATAGTTACTAAGAAGCTAAGAAGCTTAGGTAAACTTAGCGATTTAGAAGTAAGTGAAGAGATAAACGCTTGCTCGGTTAAGATTAAGGTTAGCGTAGACGGAAGACTTAGAGACTACCTACTAATGTTTAAGAATGAAACACACAATCACCCAACTGAGATAGAACCATTCGGTGGCGCTCAAACATGTCTTGGCGGAGCTATAAGAGACCCGCTATCAGGAAGAAGCTATGTTTACCAAGCTATGAGAATAACAGGAGCATCAGACCCTAGAGAAGCTATTGACGATACACTTGAAGGAAAGCTTCCTCAAAGAAAGATAGTTTTAGACGCAGCTAGAGGATACTCTTCATACGGTAATCAAATAGGCTTAGCAACAGGCTATGTTGACGAAGTTTACCATCCAGGATACAAAGCAAAGAGGATGGAAGTAGGTGCAGTTATTGCTGCAGCACCTATGGAAAATGTATATAGAGGCGTACCTGCTAATGGCGATATAATCATTTTACTTGGTGGAAAGACTGGTAGAGACGGCATTGGAGGAGCAACAGGAAGCTCTAAGATACAAACAGACAAATCAGTTGAAGACTCAGCTGCTGAAGTACAAAAGGGCAATGCACCAACAGAGAGAAAGATACAAAGGCTATTTAGAATACCTGAATTAGCTAAAATGATAAAGAGATGTAATGACTTTGGCGCAGGCGGAGTCAGCGTTGCTATAGGTGAATTAGCAGATTCATTATTAATACACTTAGACAAGGTGCCACTAAAGTATCAAGGACTAAGCCCTATGGAGATAGCTATATCAGAATCACAAGAGAGAATGGCTGTAGTCATTGCTAAAGAAAATTATGAAAAGTTTAAAGAATATGCAAATTCTGAAAATCTTGAAGCAACAATAGTTGCCGAAGTTACTGATTCTGAAAGACTTATCATGATGTATAATGACATAGAAGTATGTAATTTAAAGAGAGAGTTCTTAAACTCAACTGGCGCGCCAAGAAAACAAGATGTTATCTTTAAGCCAGAAGAAGTAGAACTATTTAACGAAGATTTGGCAGATGATTTTACAGTAGAACTAAAGAAGAGACTAGAAGACATCAATGTCGCTTCTAAAAAATCACTTATAGAAAGATTCGACTCATCAGTTGGTAGAGGCAGCATCGTTCAACCATTAGGCGGCAAGAACCAATTATCACCAGAACAAGCTATGATAGCAAGAATACCAACAACTCAAGGAGAATCATCAACAGCGAGCATTATGACATATGGCTTTGATCCATATCTATCAGAAAAGAGCCCATTCTTCGGAGCTTACTATGCAGTAGTTGAATCACTTTCGAAAATTGCTTCACATGGAGCAAGCCCATTCAAAGCAAGATTAACATTCCAAGAGTACTTTGAAAAATTAAACGACGACCCATATAAGTGGTCAAAACCATTCGAGGCATTGCTTGGCGCATTTAAGATCTGTAACGATTTACAAATCCCATCAATTGGTGGAAAGGACTCAATGAGCGGAACATTTAATGATTTAAACGTACCACCAACATTGATTTCGTTTGCAGTAACATCTATGAACATAGAAGACGTCGTAACACCTGAACTTAAGGGCAATATGAAGCTTGGTTTAATAAGAACAACTATTAACGATGACAACACACTTGATTTAAATGAATTTAAGAAGAACAGTGTTGAGCTTGTTAGCTTAATCTCAAGAAAGAAAGTTAGAAGTGCAATTGCAATCAATAGAGATACAACTCTTCCTCTTCTTATGAAGATGGCCTTTGGTAACGATATCGGCTTTAACATCAACATTGACGCTGACATCATGTTCAAAGAGTTATATGGTTCATATATCGTTGAATACACTGAAGACCTTCCAGGCATTGAATACCTTGGTACAACTAATACAGACGCAAGCATCATTATCAATGGTAGACGTTTAGACCTTGAAGAATATAAAGAAGCTTATGAAAAACCATTACTAGAAATATTTGGCGAAGAAAAAAGAGTAGCTAAGAGTAAAAATAAATTTACTGAAAAAGAATTCAGAGCTAAATCAAAGAAGCCAGTTGATGAAGTTAAGGTTATAATACCAGTATTCCCAGGAACAAACTCTGAATTTGATTCAAAATATGCTTTTGAAAAAGAAGGGGCTAAGGTTGATGTATTTGTATTCAATAACTTAGATAACGAACACATTGACAAGTCAATCGATGATTTAGCAAATAAGATTAAAGAAAGTCAAATTTTATTTATTCCAGGCGGCTTCTCATTATCTGACGAACCAGACGGATCAGGTAAATTCATTGCTAATGTATTAAGAAATCCAAAGGTAAAAGAAGCTGTAGAGTATCTTCTTGAAGAAAATGATGGCTTGATACTAGGTATTTGTAACGGCTTCCAAGCATTAATCAAGACTGGACTACTACCATATGGCAAGATTAAAGACATTGATGAAGACGATCCAACATTAACATATAACAACATATCTAGGCACATTGCAAGAATCGTTAAGACTAAGGCTCTAACAACATCATCACCATGGCTTAAATACATCGATAAGGACAAGACTTATAGAGTACCTATCTCACATGGCGAAGGAAGATTATTAATCAACAAGGATCTTTACGAAAAACTTAGCGATAACGCTCAATTAGCTTTTGAATATATAGACAACCCGAATGGATCAAACTTTGACATCGAGTCAATGCTATCACCAGATGGAAAGATACTTGGCAAGATGGCTCACTCAGAAAGAGTTGAAACAGATACATTTAAGAACGTTGCTGACATTGAAATACAAAACTTATTCAAGGCGGGCGTAGAATTTTTTAAGAAAGATTAATAAAAGTATTAATATATTGTAAATTATTGAATAATACTTTTCGTTGTGGTATAATTTAGGTGGTGATTTTCTATGGATGTAAATAAATCTTTTGCTTATGCAATTGACAATGATGACGGCAAAACATTTGACAATATATCAAGTGCAGATGTTATTATCTTAGGACCATCTAGGTCAGGTAAGACACCTCTTTGTTATTATCTTGCTTCTTTAGGATTAAACGCGATAAATATACCACTTGTACCAGAGGTTGATCAATTTGATGTGATTAAGGACTTAGACAAGTCAAAAATGATTGGCCTAATACAAGATGAGGAGTATTTATCCAAGATAAGGAAGGAAAGAGACAAAGACCTAGGCATAACAGGTGTATCTAATTACTCATCGCTTGAGAGAGTATTTTATGAAAATGAATACGCTCGTGAGATCTATAGTAAATTAGGCATATTTGTTATATCTATGTATGGAAAATCTATAGAAGAAGTATCTAGCACTATAGTTAGATATCTTCAAAATTAAATAAGCAATAGGAGGATACAGATGGAAAAGTATGTTTATAGCTTTAAAGAAGGCAATAAAGATATGAGGGATTTGTTAGGAGGCAAAGGAGCTAACTTAGCTGAAATGACTAATTTAGGCCTACCAGTACCTAACGGATTTACAATTACAACTGAAGCGTGCAACAGGTTTTACGAAGAAAATGAAGAACTATGGCAAGATTTAAAGGAAGAAATTAGAAATGGTATTGCAAATGTTGAAAAGATCACTAGTAAGGGCTTTTCAGACAAAGAAAATCCGCTACTATTCTCAGTAAGAAGTGGTGCGAAGATATCAATGCCAGGCATGATGGATACTATATTAAATCTTGGTTTAAACGATGTGACAGTTGAAGGACTTGCAAAGAAGACTAATAACGAAAGATTTGCCTATGACAGTTACAGAAGATTTATTCAAATGTTTTCAGATGTTGCCATGGGTATCCCAAAAGCTGAATTTGATAAAGTTTTAAATAAACAAAAAGAAAAAAGAAATATCGAGGCAGATATTGATCTAGATACTGACGATTTAAAAGAAATAGTTAAAGAATATAAGACTATTTACAAAAAATACATTGGAGAAGACTTCCCACAAGATCCAAACGTTCAACTATTTAACGCAGTTAAAGCCGTATTCATGTCTTGGAACACACCAAGAGCTAAGACATACAGAAAGCTAAATGAAATTTCTGACACACTTGGCACAGCTGTTAACGTTCAAGAGATGGTGTTTGGTAACATGGGCATGAACTCTGGTACTGGTGTTGCTTTCACAAGAAACCCAGCTACAGGTGAAAACGTTTTATTCGGTGAATTCTTAATCGATGCTCAAGGCGAAGACGTTGTTGCAGGAGTTAGAACACCAGAACCTATTGCTAGACTTGAAAATGAATTGCCAAGCGTTTATAAAGAGTTCAAAGAAACTGTTGAAAAGCTAGAAAAACATTATAAAGATATGCAAGACATTGAATTTACAGTTGAAAATGGCAAGCTTTTCATGCTTCAATGTAGAAATGGTAAGAGAACTACAAAGGCTGCTATAAACATAGCTGTTGATCAAGTGAATGAAGGTTTAATAAGCAAAGAAGAAGCAATCTTAAGAATTGAACCAAAATCAATTGATCAAATTCTTCACCCAACATTTGAAGAAAAAGATGTTTTAAGCAAAACTGAAATCACAAAAGGCCTTCCAGCATCACCAGGTGCTGCATCAGGCGTTGTAGTGTTCTCACCAGATAAAGTTGTTGAATATCATAAGAATAATGTAAAAACTATCTTAGTAAGAGAAGAAACATCTCCAGAAGATATAGACGGCATGGTATATGCTGAAGGCATACTAACAGCTAGAGGCGGTATGACATCACACGCTGCTGTAGTTGCTAGAGGTATGGGTAAGTGCTGTGTTGCAGGCTGCTCTGAACTAAGAGTTGATGAAGATGATAAAGTTATAAGATACAATGGCGGCGAAATTAAAGAAGGAGACACTATCTCTATAGACGGTTCAACAGGGTATGTATACCTAGGAGAAATTAAAAAAGTTACACCTGAACTAAGTGGTAATTTTGCTAAGTTTATGGAATGGGCTGATGAATTTAGAACTCTAGAAGTAAAAGCAAATGCAGATAACCCAAGAGATGCAAAGCAAGCACTTGATTTTGGTGCACAAGGCATAGGTCTTTGCAGAACAGAACACATGTTCTTCGATGACAAGAGAATCTTCCAAGTTAGAAAGATGATACTTTCTAAAACACTTGAAGAAAGAGAAAAAGCACTTGAAAAACTTCTTCCTTATCAAAGAGGTGACTTCGAAGGTATATTCAAGGTCATGGAAGATAAAGGCGTAGTAATAAGATTACTTGACCCACCTCTACATGAGTTCCTTCCAAAGACTGAAGAAGATATCGAAAGCCTTGCTAAAGATATGGGCATTACAACTCAAGTCATTGAAGACAGAATCGAAGATATGAAAGAGTTTAACCCAATGCTTGGTCACAGAGGATGTAGACTATGTGTGACATGGCCAGAAATCTATAGAATGCAAGTTAGAGCCATCATGGAAGCAGCTATAAACGTAAGCGAAGAAATCAAGAAAGATATCAAACCTATGATTATGATTCCATTAATAGGCGAGTTAAAAGAACTTGTATTTGTTAAAAAAGAATTAGTAGAAGAAATAAATAAAGTATTCGAAGAAAAGAACAAGAAGCTTGATTACGAAATCGGTACTATGGTTGAAGTGCCAAGAGCAGCACTACTTGCTGATGAAATCGCAAAAGAAGCAGAATTCTTCAGCTTTGGTACAAACGATATGACTCAAATGACTTGGGGCTACTCAAGAGACGACTATGGTAAGTTTGTTAACGCATACCTTGATCATGGCATTTACGAAAGAAGTCCATTCGACTCATTAGATACAGAAGGCGTTGGTAAATTACTTGACATGGGTACTAAGCTTGGTAGAAAAACAAGACCTGATATACACGTAGGTATATGCGGCGAACACGGTGGAGATCCTAGATCAATCGAGTTCTGCGACGCAATCGGACTTGACTACGTAAGCTGCTCACCATATAGAGTACCAATCGCAAGACTAGCAGCAGCTCAAGCAAGCATCAAGAGAAAAAATAAATAATTAAGGATAATAATTTACGATAAGGCGGGTTAACACTCGCCTTATTTTATGTCCATAAGTATATTTCGACTCAAGTAGCTAGGTCTTATTAAGATACTATTTGCTTTTGCAAATAAAATTAATAAATTTATCTAGTTTTTATTATTAGATATTGACAGTGTATATATAATGTAATATAATTGTACTCAGGAGATGATTAGATGATAACGAACTATTTCGATAAAAATAAAACATATTACATACATCATTTTGAAACACCTCTTGGCGAGATGACTGCAGCTGCCGAAGAGGATGCGCTCGTATACTTACGCTTTGGCCATCAAGGCATATATGGTAGCAAAAAAGAGAAGAACGAGATTATAGATAGAACCGTTAAACAGCTTGATGAGTACTTTAAAGGCGAGAGAAAAGACTTCGACATACCTATAAGAGTGAAGGCAAAAGAGTTCCAAGAGAGAGCTTTGAAAGAGATCAAAAACATAGACTATGGAGAAAGATGTACATATGGAGACATTGCACTTAAGCTTGGCAAGAAAACATATTCGCGTGGCGTTGGCGCAACATGCAGAGGCAACACTATAGTTATAATTATACCTTGTCACAGAGTCGTTATGATGAATGAAGCTGGTTATTATAATTATTCGGACGGTAACGATATAAAGAAGGCGCTTCTTGAATTAGAAGAAAAGTACAAATAATAATATTTGAAAGATACAATAACAGGCATTTTGCTTGTTATTTTTTTGCTTAAATGGGTAAGAATCAATAAAGGAGTGATTTTATGAAAGATATCTTAGTAGATCGTTTTATTAAATACGCAAAGATTGATACTAAATCAGATGAGGAGTCTCCAAATTGCCCAAGCAGTCCGAAGATTATGGACTTTGCAAAGAAATTAAGAGATGAACTTATTGAATTAGGCTTGGAAGATGTTGAATTAGATGAACATGCTTATCTATACGCTACACTTCCAGCAAACACAGATGAAGAGAAGGACGTACTAGGCCTTATAGCGCACATGGATACTTCACCTGATATGAGCGGGGAGAATGTTAAGCCAAGAATCGTTGAAAAATACGATGGTAAAGACATAGTTCTTAATGAAGAAGAAAACATTATCTTAAGCCCAAATGACTTCCCAGAGCTAAATGATTATGTAGGCGACGACCTAATAGTAACTGATGGAACTACATTACTTGGCGCTGACGACAAGGCAGGTGTTGCTGAAATCGTTACAGCAATGGAATACTTTATCAAAAATCCAGATATAAAGCACGGCAAGATTAGAATTGCTTTTACACCAGATGAAGAAATTGGTAGAGGAGCAGACCTTTTTGACGTTAAGAAATTTGGAGCAGATTATGCCTTCACCATTGACGGCGGACCACTTGGAGAAATCGAATACGAAAACTTCAACGCAGCATCTGCTAAGATTACTATAAAGGGTAGAAACGTTCATCCAGGTTCAGCAAAGAACAAGATGATTAACTCACAATTAGTGGCTATGGAGTATAACGCCATGCTTCCAGTTAACGAAAGACCAGAGTATACAGAAGGCTATGAAGGTTTTATACTATTAACAAGTATAAAGGGCTCAGTAGAAGAAACACAAATGCACTACATCATCAGAGACTTCACTAAAGAAGGCTTTGCATCAAAGAAATGCTTAATGAAAGACGCTCAAGACTACATTAACTATAAATATAATGAAGCCATGGAACTAGACATTAAAGACTCTTATTACAATATGTATGAAAAGATAGAACCAAGACTAGAAATAGTTGAATTAGCAAAAAAAGCTATGGTAAACGCAGGCGTTGAGCCGATGGTTACACAAGTAAGAGGCGGAACAGATGGCGCAAGACTTTCATTTATGGGTCTTCCTTGTCCAAACATCTTCACAGGAGGTATGAACTACCACGGAAGATATGAGTACGTTTCTATACAATCAATGGAAAAAGCTTTTAAAACAGTAGTTGAACTTGTTAAGCTTGTATGATAATTAATTCTTGCGAAGTACAAGCCATTTATAAAGATATATTTGATTTAGATGTAGAATGCATAGTGAATCCTGCGAACAACTCCTTATTAGGAGGAGGCGGACTAGATGGACTGATACACCTAAACGATGGCGAAGATCTTTTAGATGACACAGTGAAGCTCGCTGGCACATACACAAGCGGAGCCAAGATTACACGGGCACACAAGCTTAAAAACGCTTACATCATACATGTGGTTGGCCCCATGGACTCAAATAAGAAAAAGTATCAGCTTTTAGAAAAGACTTACCATAATTTACTCAGCCTTGCTGACGAGTACAAGATCAAAACGATCGCTATACCAGCAATCTCATGTGGTGCCTTTGCCATGGATATTAAAGAATCGAGTAAAATTGCCATTAGCACAATAAAGTCATATCTTCAAAATAATGACTCTACTATAGAAAAAATTTATATTTGCCTCAATAATTATAAATTTTTTGAAGAATATCAAAATTTATTAAATGAGTAGAAGAAAATAAAAATTTTTTAATCAAGTACACATCAAGCCTATGTTAATTGTTAAATTTTCGACATAACTTAATTATTTTTTCTTAATATATTTTCACTCGAAAATGTAGTATAATTGAAATAAGATTAATGGAGGTAAGAAAATGCAAGTTGAGATTTCTAAATCTCATATCTGTGTTGGATTAAAACGCAATTTTCTTTATAGAGCTGACATAGATTCGCTTAAGTCCCTAATGAGCTTCTACGATATCAACATGGGCGTGCAAAATATATTTCCAAAGTATGTTTCAATGGGTATACTAAGAAATAAAATTGCAAAAGCCATAGCCTACAGATCAGATGCTCACTGCATATCCAGATCATTGTCCTTGCAAATTCACGAAGACATCAATAGATTGGAGCTCTACATCTACCTAGATGGATATATCCAAGGCTTCAACAACGCTAATTTAGCAAACGCTTTAGAAAAAGAAGCGCTTAAGTTTTACAAGAGCAGCGATTTGGCAAATAAAAAGTATTTGTTTCAATTCAAGAACGTAAACAGAGACGTAAGGAATTTTAAAAAGAGACTAAGAAGTGAATTAATAAAAGAAGAGAAAAAGAGAGGAAAAGTTCTAGCTACTGTCTATGAATTCTCAAACAAAGTGATCAAAGACAAAACTTATTCCTTGAACAAATATGTAGATAGGCAATTAGAGTTTGACAGAGATGGTATCAATCCTGCAAGCATCATGATTCCTAAAGAAGATTTAAAGATAATTTATAAAGAAACATTTAAATTTATTTTAAATACATGTACCAATTTGTATACAGATGCATATTGGAACGGATTAAATGAAAGAGTTTTAAAAAGATACAGATAGGGGGTAGTATTATGTACGTAAGGAACTATATGATTCCTAAGGAAAAACTTACAACAGTAAAATCAAGCGAAACTATAGCTGAAGCTATCAAAAAGTTTGAAGAAGGAGACTTTTTGAGTTTGCCAGTTGTTGATGGTGACAAGCTAATCGGTATTTTACACAAAGAAACAATATTTAGAACTTATTATGAATGGTCTTGCACAGACAAAGATAAGTTTTTACAAAAATTAGTTTCTGATTTTAATGAACAAAGATACGAAAAGATATCTATCACATCAAATATCGAGCAAGCATCATATGCGCTTGGAAAGCTATCTATACCATTTTTAGCTGTTTTTGATGAACAAGATAATTTTGCTGGTATACTAACACACAAGGCTATATTTGATGCTTTCAGTGAAGTATTCGGCATTAACAAAGGCAAGAGAATAGTTGTTCACATATTTGATATGCCAGGACAAATCTCAAGACTTGCTGGAATTATAAGAGATCAACACATCAACATCTTAAGTATGGTTGTAACAAGTGCTAAGGTCATGGGACTACTTAAAGTAATCTTAAGAGTTGAAGTTGAGGATGATACAAACATCACTAAAGTATTATCTGAAGCTGGCTTAAGAGTTGGTGAATGGTAAAATAAATTATATATCTTTGAAGCCGCCTTATTAGGTGGCTTTTTTAATTGCTTAGTAGGGCCTCTCTTGCTAAGCATTTTTTATTAACTTATGTATTTTTTAATCTTTGTTGATTTACTTTTTTCTCTCTCAAATGAACTCAGTTTATTATATGATTTTATTTTAAAAAAGTATAATAAAATTTATAAAAAAGCTTGTATTTTTTTTTTGAATTATAATAAAGTAAAGCAATAAAAAATAAGGGAGGCTTTATTATGAAAAAGAATTTTAGGAAAATTTTAACTTTGACACTGGCAATAATTATGCTACTAATGCCAGCAGATGCTCTAGCTAAAAGGCATCAAAAGAGGGACATACCATTAAATGGTATTATCGTTAACGACCACATAGTTTTTAGCGATGTTGCGCCTTATATTAAAAATAGCAGGACATATGTACCAATTAGGTTCATTGCAGAAGAATTAGGCTTTGATGTCAAATGGGATTCTAAAACTAAAAAAGTAACTATGAGTGATGGCAAATCAACAGTAGAACTTACAATTGGATCAAAAACTATGCTTGTTAATGACAAAAAAGTTACATTAGATGCTCCATCTGAGATAAAAGATCAAAGAACTTTTGTTCCACTTAGAGCTATAGCAGAAGCTTTTGGAAAGAGAGTAGAATACTCAAATGATTACAGAGCAGTATGTATAGGCGACGATGTGAGATTCAATAAGAACTACAGGGTTGTTTATTATTATGATAAGATTGAACCTGTTATAACAGATTATGAAATAAATATCGTAACTTATAGGATGATAGTTAATGGTGAAGAAAAGAGATTTGAAACTGTTGAAGAACTTATTGATGTAATACTAGATGACTTTGAGCAATATAAATTAACAGGTAAGTCACAATATGGTTTAAAAGTTTATAAAGAGTCTGTTCAATTAGTTGATGCAAACACATATAATAATAATTATATTAAACAAAAAGCACCAACAATAAGAATTGCAACACCTGAAGATGAAAAAAGATGGGCAGAAGAGAAAAAGAAAAATGAAGTAGTGTATACAACAGAAGTTCCAGAAGATAAACAATTAAGAGATGATTATTATGTTGAAAGTACAGAGGATATCTTAGTAGGCTCTTGGTATGGTCCATCTAAAGTTACAGATAACAAAGGTGGAAAGTTAGATGTTGATGTTTATACTTATATAGAAAGTTTAGGTGGAAATAAATATAAACTAACAAACAGAACTATATTAGCTAGCGATAAAAGTTCACAATTCTTTTCTGAACAATATGGTTATTATGAGTTTTTGACTCAAACTTTAACAGTAGAAAAATCTTACTCAGTATATGGTCAAACAGGATATTTCGTTAATGGCGGATGGCATGCAAATGAAGGTATCCATCATCTTGATAAGGAAGAAATGAGATTATACTGGGATCATTTTGACTCTTCAGACTACATTGATAAATATTAAAATATACAGAATTATTTGTATTATATTGATAAATGAGAAAAGAGGTTACTTATGGAAAGAAATATAATTTACAAGAAAAATAATATCATGGATAAAATATTATTTTATAGCTCAATTGGAGCAATAGTTGGATATGTATTTTATTTAATCACATTAATTTGTGCTGGCATTCAAACTATAGTTTTACCTATTAAAGCTTTTGCCATAAGTTTAGTCGAAGGTGGAGGTTCAAATTACTTCCAAAAAATGCTAGGCATGATAGACGGGATAACTGGTGGAATCAACAATTTTATGTTAGATTTAACAAAGGCTCTTAAAGCAGTAGCACTTATAAAAGTCTCTGGGATAATAATGTTAACACTTTCAATAATATTTGTAATAGTATTTATAGTTAACATAGTTAAAAAATCTACTGAAGGAAAAAATATCCTTACTTTTACAAACATTATGTTTGGAGGAGCAAGCTTAAGCTTTATAATTAGCTCGATTCTACTTTCTAAACTATTAAAGATATCATCATTAGTTGCTTCGGCAGATTACACAAGGCTTATGTCGGACGGTTACTCATCTTCTGATTCATATTATATGACTATGTTTAAGACAGAGCTTATGAAACTAAATATAGCCAATTATAACCCGACTTTCGGAGTTATTATGTTAATAATTTCCTTTGTGTTATTGATAATAGGAGCAACTGCTATTTATAATAAGGCATTTAAAAAGGTTAAAATCATAAAGAAAAGACCAGTAGAAGAAAAGGACATTATTAGAGAAAATCCTGTACAAAAGCAAAAAGTTGTTCAAAAAAAATCAAAGGAAGATATGGATATTGTTGAGGAAAATTTTGAAGATGATAATGAATAAAACATATTTATAGAAAAGGTGCAAATATGGGAAAAGATCCTAATTATGATAATAATCAATATGATGACAATTTTGATGAAGAAGTGATTTACTATATTGAAGATGATAATGACGATACTGATGATGGGGATATGATTTATTATGAAGAAAGTAATGAGGAAGATGTTGAAAAGAATGTAAAACTATCTAAGAAAAGCAAAATATTAATCTTTTCAAGCCTTGCTTTCATTATATTACTTATAGCATCATATTTTATCTACAAAAAAATTGCTTATAACAAAAAACCAGATGCTGTAGTCTCAACTTCGGACATAGGCATTAACATTACTGTCGAGGGTTACGATGGTTATGCAAGTGCTATAGCAGAAAAATTTGGTGATGTAAAACTTCTAGATGTAAAAGATATAATGATGACGGATTTTATTAAAGATAGCATAGAGATTTCTGATATTAGTTTTAATAAAAACAATAAACTGAAAAATGGTGACACAGTCATCGCAAGATGCAAACTTAGTTCAAAAAACTTTAATATCGTATTTGATAATGATATTATAGAAAAAGAGTTTACAGTTAGTAATCTTGAAAAGTTAATAAATGATTATACAGATCTTAGCAAAGATATGATATCAAAAAATAATGTTAGAATTACTGATGATATGGATATTTTTTTATCTAGTGTGGTCAATCCATATATTGAAAGATTTGGCCTTTTTCAATACAAGATGAGTGATGATGAAATACAAGGTTATATCGATGGGTCTATTGATAACAATTATACTTTATTAATAGTGGATAAAGTTACTTATAAATATAATTATTTTGATCAAGATTATAAAACTACTTATTATATTTATGTAATGTCTGATTTTGATAACGATGGTGGCTATATGGATTGTAGCTTTGGAAGAGTTGGCCAATATGATTATACTACAGATACAGAGATTGAGAATATGATTAATAACTGGGGCTACAAAAAGATTTGATACTAAGAAGATAAAGTATAGTTTAATGACTTAAGCTATACTTTATCTAGTTTTAAAGCTTCAAGGAGGAAGATATGAAAAAGTTTGTACTTGTTATTTTGATAATTGTCTTATCAATTACACAATTGAATATAATAAACTTTGCAGCTGCTTCACAAAAAGAAAAACTAGGGAATAAAGCTGGTGGAAATTTTTATTCTTCAGAATGTAGTGTTGAACAGCTTAAAAAATTAACTGGCGTAGCTGACTATGAAGGAATAAAAAAGGCGATTGAAGATATAAATAAAAATTATGATTATACAGAAATTATAAGTGGAGAATATAATATTGATGATCGGTTCGGGATTAATGACGATCCTGAAGATAATAGATTTATCTATAAAGTAAGTATATATTTTACGAAAAATTTGGAACAGTCAACAATTATACTGTGTGCCGGTAAAGCTAAGACGGTTTTTTATTCATGTAGTGGCGAAAATTTTAAAAAAATAGTAAAAGATAATTTTCTCGATGAGACGCATAATTCCATATGGACTTCTAAGTGTAATGGAGCGTATATTGAAGATAAATTTTACTATTATAATCACACAGATGGTACAATACCAAATCAAGTGTATGATCAATCTAATTACAGTACTGCTGACAGTTTATATAAATATGAGAATGGCAAATTGGTAGGCATGGAATATACAGAAGAAAAAGTAAATTCTATCGATATGGCAAGTGTAATGAGTTATCCAGAACGTTCTTATACAATAGATCCAACAAAGTATATTTCAGACCAAGATAATAAAACAACAAAAAGAAATATAGAAGAGATTAAAAAGATATTTTCAAGTGAGGATGTATATGAAAAATCTGATTTTTTTAAGAATGTAAGTAAGGATGAGTTTGAAAAGATTGTTTTTTTAGCAGCGACATTAGATGAGAAATTTGGAGTTATAAATAGTTCAGCTATAGCAGACTGGATTAGTACAAGTTTTCTTTATGAAAGTGAAGAATTTGGAGCACAATCTATAGCTCTTTCAAAAGAGTATAAGGAGAAGCTTTCTAATTTTGCTAAGAATTATATATCTTGGGACTATGAAGAACTATATAGTATAGAATTTTTAAATGACTTAACTAAACTATTTTTTGACCAGAAGCTTAATGAAGCAGAGTATGGAGACGTATACGTGAATGTAAAGAGTGATCAGTTTTCTATAACTGCCATTTCAACAGAATACTATATTGATTTTGGCCGTGGTCTAGTTTTATCAGACATTCAGTCTTTATATAATTATGCAATTGTAAGAGTAAATTCATTATACTATGGAGAAATGCGTTCTAAGTATATACTTGTTGAAAGAAAAAACGTTGATGGAGAAAATAAATTATTTCCTATCTATATTAAAGGAGAACCATTTACATTTGAACAAGCTGAAGATGCTTTGGGTCATAGTTTGCAGCCAGATTTTTTGTCGGGTTTTGATAATGAAGAAGCTTCAAAGAAAAATTCATCACAAGAACTTATTTCATATATTGATTCATTTTTAAAAGAAAATGACTATACAAAAGAAATCGGACTTTTAAACGAAAGACAAGTTGAATTACGTCAAGTTTATTTTAAGTTCGTAGAGAACAACTTATCTTATAATCTTAATGGAGCTGTTGAATTTAATAATGACTTTTATGAAAGCCACAAAGTTGATCGAGATGACGCGATAAATTTAAGAAATTATTTAACTAACTTAGAAATCAAAGATTTTAATAAATATAAACCAGTAGTTCAAATAAAAATGAAGCCAAACGAGGTGGGTAGATATATTTTTAGTTTTAAAGATGAACTTGAAGACAATATAATTTATAATTTCTACTTAGATGGATTAGATATAAATGTAATTTTAACTAAGGATGATATCAATAAACTAAAAGAAAAAAATACGGTTTTTGCTATAGAAAAGTTTGATAACAATGTTTTTATAACGCCGCTTTCAAAGAAGAGAACTACATTACCTATAAATTTAACTATTAATTTTAATGAATTTAATGAAGAAAAATATATAAGTAAAGTACAAACTCTATATTATCTTATGAATAGTGATCCTAAGTATTGTATAGTTTATACAAATCACTATGGTCCAATAAAATTAGAAAATTATGAGTCAACTAATTTAGAAGATTTAGGCTTGGACGGCTTCAAGACGATAGCTTTTAAAAATATTTTGTCATCGAAGATATTGAGCGAAGCATCTGATAGTTTGGATTTAGAACAGCCATTGACTAAGGGAGAGCTTGCTAGAGCTGTAGGATTTTTGCTTGGTGACTACGATGATGATAAGGATATAAAGTTAGATGATGTAAATGAATTAGATAAAATATATATAAAGTCTGCGATAAAGCATAAATTATTTAATCATGAAGGAAACAGTTTTTATCCAAATGAAAAAATTAAAAGAGCTCAGCTAGTATGTGCTTTAACAGAAGTCTTAAAGCTTAATGGTTTTGATATAGAAGATGATGAGCTAAGTGAAGCAAAACGATATGATGACTTTGATAATTTTAAAGCTATAGGAAAAAATCTTGAACTTGCACTGGAGTGTGGCCTCATAGCTGACGAAGACGAAGATTTTAATGCTGATGAGATAGTAAATAGAGATGAAGCAATACTTCTACTATATAGAACTTTAGCTTTTATTTCTAAAAAAAATGTACTAGAAAATACAGATCTAAAAGACTTTGAAGCTGAAAAGGATTTAATGTCTAATGTAACAAATAGACTTAGAGAACCAAAAATTGAAGAGATGAATAATTTAAATTCATTCATCTTCATTGAGAGTGAAAGTTTCTTAGATAAATTATAAGATTTATTTGAAAGTAAAATAATTTTGATTCTTACAATACTAATTCTTATAATCATCATTGCCTTAATAATTTTCTTGATATTGAAGAAAAAGAAAAATAAGAAAGCTATTAAAGATGATAAAAGCAAGAATATTGTTGAAGAGAAATTTATTGATGAAGAATATGAAGAAAGTCAAGAAAGTGAAGAAGACGAAGAAGACGAAGAAGTAGAAAAAGTAGAAGAAGTAGAAGAAGAAAGTTATTATGATGAAGATATTGTGGATGAGAATGATGAAATAAAATTCTGTCCATATTGCGGTGCTGAATATAATGGCGAAAACTTCTGCTCAAAGTGTGGATATGATTTTAGAGAGAAGAAATAAATAAAACAAATAAAATAGCATTACAAATACCCTTCTTATGAACAAATACTAAGAAGGGTATTATTATTTATTTAGAATGAATATATATCTCTTACATATTAATATTTTTAATTGTTTAGCAGGGCTTGTCTTGCTAAGCATTTTTTATTAACTTAGGTTCGCGAGAAACGATTTTCGTCTTTATCAAAATGGGCGCCATATAAAAACGCATCAAGCGCTTGAACTTATGCCTCTTTTGTAGTATAATATAAATTATAATGGAGAAGTAGGAGGCAAAATGAGAATTTTAGGTATAGACCCAGGCATCGCTATAGTTGGTGTGGGCATCATTGATTACGACGGCAATAAGGCTCGCGATGTGTTCTACGACGCAATCACAACGCACAAGGACCTTAGTTTAGATAAAAGACTTGAGAAGATTTACTTTGAGCTTGGAGCTATAATCGACAAGTACGATCCAGACGAAGCAGCAATCGAAGAACTCTTTTATTTTAAAAATCAAAAAACAGTTATACAAGTTGCTGAAGCAAGAGGAGTTACGCTTCTTTGCCTAAAGCACAAGAATCTTGCTACATATGAGTACACTCCACTTCAAATTAAACAAGCTGTTACTGGTTATGGTAGGGCTGAGAAAAAGCAGATGCAAGAGATGGTTAAGACTTTTCTTCACTTAGAAAAGGTTCCAAAGCCAGATGACGTTGCTGACGCTTTAGCAGTTGCTCTAACTCATAGCGCAAGTATTAATTTTAAAGATCAATTTTTATTGAGGTAAATATGTTTGAATATATGATAGGTGAGGTTGTAGATAAGAAAAAAGACTACATAGTTTTATTAGTAAATAACATTGCTTACAAAGTGTTTACATCTAAAGAAACTATGGAGAGTGACATCTACGATGGCGAAGTAAAAATTTATATGAATTTAGTAGTTAGGGAAGATGACATGAGTCTATATGGCTTTGTCAATAGATACGAAGTCGACTTTTTTAATCTGATTACAACGGTTAATGGTGTTGGCCCAAAGACTGCCATAGGCATTTTGTCTGAACAAAAGGTTGTTGATCTACAAAAGGCTATTGTCACAAATGATGAAAAAGCCTTAATGAAGGCACCTGGCATAGGTAAGAAAACTGCTCAAAGAATCATTCTTGAGCTTAAGGACAAAGTTAGCAAGGGAAGCGAATTTGAAGACCTTGCAAATGTTGTAAGTGTTGGCAGCAACCTAAACGAAGCTATAGAAGCGCTTACTTCACTTGGTTACAACAAATACGAAATCACAAGCATTGCTAAAGGTTTAGACGAGACTATGGAAGTAGAAGATTTAATTAAAGAGCTATTGAAAAGGCTTTCAAAGTAGGTGTTTAAGTGGAAGAAGATAGATTAATAACAACTGATTTGAGGTCAGGCGAAGAAAATTTTGACAATTCACTCAGACCAAAGTGGTTTAACGACTACATTGGTCAAGACAGCGTTAAAGAAAAGCTAAAAATCTTTGTTAACGCTGCAAAGATGAGAGGCGAGCCACTTGACCACGTTCTTTTATATGGACCACCAGGACTTGGCAAAACTACTCTTGCAAACATCATTGCGAATGAAATGGGTGTTAATATCAAGATAACATCAGGTCCTGCGATTGAAAGACCGGGCGATTTGGCATCAGTACTAACGAATTTAAAAGATGACGATGTATTATTTATTGACGAGATACATAGAATATCACGTTCTGTAGAAGAAATACTTTATCCAGCGATGGAGGACTATTCACTTGACTTAATCATAGGCAAAGGCCCATCGGCAAGGTCGGTTAGGATAGACCTTTCAAGATTTACGCTAATAGGCGCAACTACTAGAGCGGGACTATTATCTTCACCATTAAGAGATAGATTTGGTGTTATACTAAATCTAGACCTTTATGATGAAGACTCACTTTGCGAGATAGTTACGAGATCTGCTGGCATCTTGGATGTAGAAATTGATGAGGCAGGCGCAAGAGAGATAGCTAGAAGATCAAGAGGCACGCCTAGAATTGCCAATAGGCTACTGAAGAGGGTTAGAGACTACTCTTTAGTGCTTGAAGATGGTTCTATAAGTGGCAAAATTGCTAAAAAAGGCCTAGATATATTAGAAATAGACCACTATGGACTTGACAAAACTGACAGAAAGATACTTGATGTTATGATAAATACTTATGGTGGCAGGCCAGTCGGCTTAGATACGCTTGCAGCATCATCGAATGAAGAGAGAACTACGATAGAAGATGTTTACGAGCCATATCTAATTCAGCTTGGCTTTATTGCAAGAACGCCAAGAGGCAGAGTAGCAACCAAACTAGCTTATAATCACATGGGCTACAAGTATAACGAAGGAGAAAACTATGAAGAATAAAATATTAATTATATTGACAATATTTTTGCTAGCATTTTCTATAAACAGTGCTAATGCAGAGACTGGATATGAGCAAATAAGTAATGTTGATGTAAAGCTTGGTATAAGCGCGCAAAACATGAATGAATTAAAACTATACAGTGACGATGGTTTTGAAGTGAGAGATATGTACTCTAACTTAAGCCTATTCCAAAGCTTTGAAAAGAGTATCATTCTTAAATTAAATGGCCAAAACTATGATATATATGATGCTCAAGGAGTTTTTCTATCAAGTATGGCGACAAATAAGTCTATGAAGATTCAATCTCCTAGTTCTAGTCCTATAAAGATAAACAATAAAAGATATAGAGGCTATTTAACATTTGATACAGTTGACAAGCAATTGGCTGCTATTAATAATGTCGGTCTTGAAGAGTACCTTTATGGCGTCGTTCCAAGAGAGATGCCAAGCACTTTCTCATACGAAGCGCTTAAGGCACAAGCGGTAGCTGCTAGATCTTATGCGGTTTGTAGTGTTACAAGAAATAAGGATAAGTCCTTTGACCTATATGATACTGTTTCTAGCCAAGTTTATGGCGGTTTTGACGCTGAAAGAGACAATGTGAGAAAAGCGGTCGATGAAACTAGGGGACAAATCTTATTGTCTGAAGGCAAGGTTGTTAATGCGACTTATTCATCATCAAACGGTGGATATACTGCAGATGCGAACGATGTTTGGGGCGCTAAGTATAAATGTTTAATCTCAAAAGAAGATAAATATTCTATAAATGAGCCAAATTATAATTGGAATTTTCAAATTAATGCAAACGATTTAATCAATGGACTTAAAAAGCAAGGCATTAATTTAAATTCGATTAATCAAATTTATGTAAAAGAAAATAATAATAGCAAGAGAGTTAAGACTGTTGCTATAATGGACGGCGCTAAAGAAGTGCTTGTCGATAACAATAAATTTAAGAACGCTATCGGTGCGAATAAATTTAAGAGCAGTATGTATACAATTGAGGCGAGCGGAGTAAGCACTGCTACGCAAGCGCCAGAGAACGATAGTGATGGCGAAGTAACTGTTTTATTTGAGGATGGCGTTGCTATATTTATAAGTAGTGAAGCTAGTGAAAAAGCTAGTCCAAGCCCAGCAATAAGCGCTGATGCAAAAATTAAGATAGCTGGTCACGGCTGGGGCCACGGTGTTGGACTAAGCCAATGGGGCGCAAACAACATGGCTAAGGCCGGACTAAAATATGATGAAATACTAAAATTCTACTATGACGGAGCTGAAATAAGTAATGGAAACTAAAGATTTTTACTATGATCTACCTGAGGAGCTAATTGCACAGCACCCCATAGACAAAAGAGATGAATCAAGACTTATGGTCTTGGACAGAAAAACTGGCAAGGTCGAACACATGATTTTTCATGACATAATAAACCTTCTTCATGAAGGAGACGTGCTAGTTGCAAACGATAGCAAGGTAATACCTGCAAGACTCTTTGCCAATAGGCCTGGAAAAGAAGAAAAGATAGAAGTTCTTCTAATTTCACAAACAGAAGAAGACACTTGGAAGACTCTTGTTAAGCCGGGCAAGAAGATGAAGATAGGCAGTGAAATTGAATTTGGTCACGGTCTTCTACGAGCTGAAGTTGTTGATATTGATGACGATGGTGTTAGATATATAAAATTTAAATACGATGGAATTTTCCTAGAGATATTAAATGAACTTGGCGAGATGCCTCTACCACCATATATCAAGGAAAGACTTGAAGACAAGGACAGATACCAAACTGTTTACGCTAAGAACCTTGGTTCGGCAGCTGCACCTACAGCGGGTCTACACTTTACTAAAGAGCTATTAAAAGAGCTAGAAGACAAGGGCGTGAAGATAGTTTATCTAACACTTCATGTTGGTCTTGGAACATTTAGGCCTGTCAAGGTAACAGATGTTGAAAAACACAAGATGCACAGTGAGTTCTATAACCTTTCTGAAGAAGCGAGCGAGACCATAAACAAAGCAAAAAAAGAAGGCAGAAGAGTTATAGCTGTTGGAACTACTACAGTTAGAACGCTTGAAACGATAGCTGCAAAGGGCGAGATCAAGGCTAGTCACGGGTGGACTGATATATTCATATATCCAGGATTTGAATATAAGGCAGTTGACGCACTAATCACGAACTTCCACTTACCAGAGTCAACGCTAATTATGCTAGTAAGTGCCTTTGCTTCAAAAGAGATGATACTTAACGCATATGCAGAAGCTGTTAAAGAAAGATACAGATTCTTCAGCTTTGGCGATGCAATGTTTATATTGGATAGATAATATGGAATTTGAATTAATTAAAACAGATAGTAAAACTAAAGCAAGAGCTGGTCTAATGAAGTTAAAGCATGGCGTTGTTGAGACGCCTATCTTCATGCCGGTGGGAACGAGAGCAACGGTTAAGACCATGACGCCTGATGAGCTTAAGGACTTAGGCGCTCAAATCATTCTTTCGAACACATATCACTTGCATTTAAGACCTGGCGAAGACATAGTTCACAAAGCAGGTGGACTTCACAAGTTTATGAACTGGGATAAGCCTATCTTAACAGATAGCGGCGGATTTCAAGTTTTTAGCTTGGGTGGCATGAGAAAGATAAGTGAAGAAGGAGTTGAGTTTCGCTCACATATAGATGGCTCAAAGCTATTCATATCTCCGGAGAAATCGATTGAGATACAAACAAAGCTTGGCAGCGACATCATGATGGCTTTTGACGAGTGCGCTCCTTATCCTGCGTCTAGAGAATACATTATAAATTCAATGCATAGAACGACTAGGTGGCTTGAAAGATGTAAGGACGCTTGGACCGATAGAGAGAATCAAAATCTATTCGGCATTATTCAAGGCGGCCTTTACAAGGACCTTCGTGAAGAGCATGCGAAAGAAATTTGCTCTATTGATTTACCTGGCTATGCTGTTGGCGGCCTTTCAGTAGGTGAACCAGTTGATTTGATGAATGAAGTATTGGACCATGTAACTGATTTTATGCCTGAAGATAAGCCGAGATACAATATGGGAGTAGGAACACCACTATATTTATTTGAATCAGTTGAAAGAGGTATAGATATGGCGGACTGCGTTCTACCAACAAGAATCTCGAGAAACGGAACGCTTATGACATCACACGGTAGACTTGTAATAAAGAACGCTAAGTATAAGGAAGACTTCACTAAACCAGACCCTGAGTGCGATTGCTACACTTGTAGTCATTACTCAAGAGCTTATTTAAGACATCTTTTCAATGTTGACGAGATACTTGCTTATAGATTAGCTACTATTCATAATTTAACTTTCTTATTAAAGATGATGAAGAATATTAGAGAATCAATTTTAGGCGATTATTTCTTAGAGTATAAACACGAATTTTATAAAAAATATGGATATTTAAAGTAATATAGTGTATAATAGTATTAACAATATAGGGAGGTTATATGATGACATTAAGTTTTTTAACAGGAGCTCAACAAGCAAACGCAAGCGGATCATTACTTAGCATGATAATACCATTTGTATTATTTGGTGCATTCGCATACTTCTTTTTAATCAGACCACAAAAGAAACAAGCACAAAAGTTACAAGAGTTAAGAGACTCACTAAAGATAGGTGATCAAATCGTAACTATTGGCGGTATCTTAGGTAAGATTGTTCAAATTAAAGAAGATGTTTATGTAATCGAAATAAATCCAGGATGCAATATGGAGATAGCTAAGTGGGCATTCAGAGACAAGGCATCTAGAAAAGAGATTAAGAACGTAGAAAAATCAGAAGATTTATAAAAAGCAAAGGCTGGTCATAGTGGTCAGCCTTGATTTTTTTGATTAAAGATGAGTGTTTTGGGTAAATATACTTAGGTGGTGATTTAATGCAAAATATATTTTTAGTGGCAAATACAGATGTTTTTTTATTGACCGATATAGCGGCAATTTTGTTAGTAATCATAGGCACGCTCTTTTTAAGTCTTGCTTTAATTAAGAAGAAGCAAAGTGCTTACATAAGTTTATTTTTCTTAACACATCTTCTTTTGTTTGGATCTAGAATTGTATGTCAAACAAATAATTTTTATCCACTCGGATTATTCATATTTGCTTGTATTTTTGTAGTTTTGGAAATATTTATTCCTGGCTTCACTATAACAGGTGTACTTGGCTTACTAGCATATTTCACATCTGTAGTTTTAGCTTTTACTGACTATAGATATGGCTTAATGACTGTATTTATATTGATAAATTGCAATATAGGTTTCCTTAAGTACATGATTAGTAAGGGTTATTCATTTAAGGGATTAACTCATCTTGTTTTAAGCACCGAATCAAATTTAAAAGAGAATAAAGAAGAAGTAAATGAGCTAGAAAAGCTCGTAGGAAGTAAGGCGAAATCAATCAGCTCTTTAGGACCAACAGGTTTTGTTTTGATTGATGGGGTCAAATACAACGCTATAAGCTACGATGGTTACCTAGACAATGGTCTTGATCTAAAGGTTATAGCAGTTAAAGGAAGATATCTAATAGTTGACAGGGAGGTTAAGTAATTATGTTTTTAGCAGGTTTTATTAATGCATTATTATCAGGGAAATTAATTTTTGTAATACTTGGGATTATAGTCTTAAGTATGTTCTTTTCGTTCGTTCCAATAGGTTTATGGATAACAGCATTCTTCTCAGGAGTTAAGGTTAGCATGGCTACACTTACAGGTATGAGACTTAGAAGAGTTGCTCCAAGCAAGATTATCAATCCAATGATTAAGGCTACAAAGGCCGGACTTGATATAAAAGTAAACGAACTAGAAGCTCACTACCTAGCTGGTGGTAATGTAGATACACTTGTTGACGCACTTATCGCAGCACAAAGAGCTGATATACCACTAGACTTTACTAGAGCAGCAGCCATTGACCTAGCTGGTCGTAATGTGCTTGAAGCGGTTCAAGTAAGCGTAAACCCTAAGGTTATCGAGACTCCTTCCATATCCGCGGTTGCTATGAACGGTATCGAAGTCGTTGTAAAAGCAAGAGTAACTGTTAGAGCAAATATCGAGAGATTAGTTGGTGGTGCTGGTGAAGAAACTATCATCGCAAGAGTTGGTGAAGGTATTGTAACTACAGTTGGTAGTGCGGATACACATAAGGCCGTGCTTGAAAATCCTGATAGCATTTCAAAGACAGTTCTTAAAAAAGGTCTTGACTCAGGAACAGCTTTTGAAATACTTTCTATAGACATAGCTGATATCGACGTTGGTAGAAACATCGGAGCTAAACTACTTATGGATCAAGCAGACGCTGATAAGAAGATAGCTCAAGCTAAGGCAGAAGAAAGACGTGCCATGGCCGTTGCTAGCGAACAAGAAATGAAGGCTGAAGTTCAAAAGATGAAGTCAAAAGTTGTTGAAGCTGAAAGAGAAGTTCCTCTAGCTATAGCTGAAGCGCTAAAGAACGGCAACTTAGGAGTTATGGATTATTACAAGATGAATAATATCAACTCAGATACTGATATGAGAAAGTCCATATCTGACACACAAAAGCTAGATAAGTAGGATACTATGGATGGATTATTTGTATTAGCGATTTTATTTATGCTAATATCATCTATCGTCACTACTGTAAATGAAGCTAATAAGAAGAAAAAACAGAATGATACTTTAAGTAAAAAGCTTGATGAAATTTACACTAGAACGATAAAAGATGCTAATAAAGCAAATGATAGAGAAAATAAAAAACGTGAAAAGGTAAAAAAGATAGGCAATTTAGAAAAGCATTATGACGAAGCGATCAGGGATGATTACAAAGAAAGAGCCGATGATTATTTTTCTGAAAAGAGTAAAAAGCTTGATGAATACCTTTCTAGAGATATTAAAGATAGGCTTCGTGATTATAAAGCAGAAAAAGAAGAAAAGCTTAGAGAAGAAAATAATGAAATAATTGCAGCTCAAAATAACGCGTATAGTGAAATTGAGTCTGAAGAGATCGATGGTATTATTTTTACAAAGGAAAATTTAGCTAGATCTATAGTAATAAAAGAAATTTTAGACAAACCACTTGCCTTAAGGAGGATTAATGAGTAGAGAACTTAATTTTGACAGCAATAAGCAAGAAGCATTGGCTGGTAATTTAGATACAAATATCAAAATAATTGAAAAAGAACTAGACGTGAAGCTTGATATCAAATCTGATAAGATTGTGATAGCTTCAGGCGATGAAGAGAAAGAGGCTATGACTGAGAGACTTATAAAAGCCTTGTCAAGCCTTATCGACACACAAAAATCACTTAGTAAAGAGGACATATACTACTCCATCAATCTAGTAAAAAAATCCAAAGAACATCAATTATATGATATACAAAAGGATGTAGTTGCAATTACTAGCGAGGGCAAAACCATCAGACCAAAGACTATTGGCCAAAAAAGATACGTTGATATGATTAGAAAGTCAGGTATAACCTTTGGCATAGGACCTGCAGGTACTGGTAAGACTTATCTTGCCATCGCCATGGCGGTTAATGCTTTCAAAAATAAAGAAGTATCTAAGATTATATTAACTAGACCAGCTGTGGAAGCAGGCGAAAACCTTGGTTTCTTGCCAGGCGATCTAAAGGAAAAGGTAGATCCATATCTAAGGCCAGTTTATGATGCTTTATATGAAATTATGGGTAAGGAGCAATATGAAAAGAACGCCGAAAGAGGACTTATTGAGGTTGCTCCACTTGCTTACATGAGAGGAAGAACCTTGGATAAGGCTTTCATAATTCTTGATGAAGCGCAAAACACTACTGAAGAGCAAATGAAGATGTTCTTGACTAGGATGGGCTTTAATTCTAAGGTCATAGTTACTGGAGACATTACTCAAAGGGATTTACCTAAGGGAAAGAAGTCAGGTCTAATTGCTGCTAGCCATATCTTAAGAAATATAAATGGTATTAGCTTTATCGAACTTACTCAAACTGACGTTGTTAGAAATATACTTGTACAAAGAATTATCGAAGCATATAATGCATATGAGAGCAAAAAGCTTGATAAAGAAAGTAAAGAGAGAGAAGAAAAAGATGGACATAGTGATAAATAACGAGAATAATTATCCAATAGAGTCTTCTTACGAAGATACTATGAAAAGTATTGCTTCACTCGCTTTAAAGATGGAAGGTCTTGAAGATCACTACGAGGTGGGTCTTACTTATGTATCAAAGGACGAGATAAAGGATTTAAATAGAGAGTATAGAAATATTGATAAAGTGACTGACGTTTTATCTTTTCCTCTTATAGAAGATTTTTCATCTGATGAGACTCTCTTAGGTGATGTAGTTATTTCATACGAAGTAGCCGAGGAGCAAGCGAAGGAATATGGTCACAGCCTTGAAAGAGAAATAATGTTTCTCTTCACTCACAGCATACTGCACTTACTTGGCTACGACCACATCGAGGACGAAGACAGAGTCATTATGGAAGAAAGACAAAGAGAAATACTTGATGAGCTTAAAATCACGCGTTAAGTATTGTATTTATCACTAATTTATTGTATAATAAAGATTCGAGGGATGACATGGAATATAAAGAACTAGTTGAATCAGCCTTAAGCGTTTTAGATAGATCATACTCAGTTTATTCTAAATATAAAGTTGCTGCAGCCGTTGAAATGGACGACGGCAGTGTTTATAATGGTGTAAACATTGAGAATGCATCATATGGCTTAACAATTTGTGCTGAGCAAAGTGCTATAGCAAATGCCATTACGAATGGCGATTCAAGAAAGATAAATAAGATTGCAATAGTTAATCCGGATTCATATCCGTTTCCGTGTGGGGCGTGCAGACAATTTATTAGTGAGTTTACAAAGGATGCTAAGATAATTGTTGCAAGAAACACGGGCGATTACAAAGTATATAATATAAAAGATCTGCTTCCAGCATCTTTTTCATTAGACGATAAATAGAGGTGAGACGATGGAATTTAAATCAGGCTATGTAGCCGTTGCAGGTAGGCCAAACGCTGGCAAATCGACGCTACTAAATAAATTAGTTAAATTTAATATATCAATAATCTCTGACAAACCGCAAACAACAAGAGATATAATCAATTTTATATATACAGATGACGATGCACAAATCATCTTCATGGATACACCTGGCTATCAAATCGCTAGAAATAAACTAGGCGACTACATGGATAAGGCAATGAGATCAGCAATAGAAGATGCTGATATGATACTATATATTATAGATGGCTCTGTGCCATTTAAGGCTGGAGAAAAAGAGCTAATGGACATAGTTACGAGCTCAAATAAGGATGTAGTCATCGCTATAAACAAGATTGATAAAAAGGAATCATACTTAGACGAAATTATCGCAGAGATAAATGCGCGCAATTTGAAAGCTATTACTGTGCCAATAAGTGCTGCTAATGACGAGAACTTAGATAAATTATTAGATGAGATTAAAAACACATTAAAACCAGGACCAATGTACTACGATGGCGAGTATTTAACTGATAAGCCGATGAAGTTTATAGTCTCAGAGGTGATTAGACAAAAGTGCCTATTGTACTTATCTGAAGAAATACCTCACGGCATCAACGTTGAAATTACTAAATACGAAGAACTTGAAGACAAGGTAAATATGGAAGCAATTATATACTGCGAAAGAGAAAGTCACAAGGGCATAGTCATTGGCAAAGATGCTTCTATGATTAAAAAGATTAGACTTGCCGCTAAAAAGGATATAAAGGAAATGCTTGACACGGATACTAATCTTAGCCTAAATGTAAAGGTTGCCAAAAATTGGAGAAAGAATGAAGACAAGGTGAAATTCTTTGGATACAAGTAAATCCGAAAAGTTTAGAGGCATAGTAATTGCAAGCAAAAGTGATCAGAAGAATGGTAAGATACTTGAGATATATACAGTAGAATTAGGACGTATCAAGGCTTACGTAAGAAGTGCATATGATTTAAGAGATAATGTTGCGAGGAGCTCTTTTGTATTTACTGAATCAGAATTTACTCTATCGCAATATAAAGAGATATTCATGGTGAATGACTCAAAAGTTTTATATGCACCAAAGCTTTTAGATACAGATATGAAAAAGTTACATGATTTTGCCTTTTTATCAGAGCTGCTTGTGACACTGCTTAATACACAAGAAGGCGACGAGTACATCTACAGCATGATACTAACTATGTTAAACATTATGGACATATATCCAGAAAAAGCAGAGCTAATAATACTGGCCTTCATTTTGAAACTTATATACATACTAGGTTATTTCCCTAGGATACAAATAAAGGATGGGCTTAATAGCTACAGTTTTAATTATGAAGATGGCATGATTGTGGCAAGAGACAAAGCTTATTCGAACAAGGCCATAACGATAAAAGAACTTAGCTTTATGAAACACTTATTAAATAGCAAATTTACAGACTTAATAGATATAGACTGCGAAGAAAAATCTATAGCAAATTTAAAAAGATTATTTATAAATTAT
>OGPS01000202.1_pt1 | contig 60977 bp, 38 predicted proteins | sample 1552931 | NCBI WGS metagenome assembly OGPS01 (sample SAMEA2580252, study PRJEB22360) | human gut metagenome | biome: human gut; feature: human-associated habitat; material: faeces | place: Denmark | collected 2008/2010 | reverse complement strand
TTGACAACCGGGAGCAAATCAAAGCCAGACGGGAGGTTGACAATGTGGTGGAAGGAAATTATGACCAGCAGCAGAAAAGAGGATTTTCAATGAGAAGATAATCAATAATCCATAGATTATCGTAAGTGTATCAATAATTTTAGTACTTTTGTATTCGGATAGAGGCAACTCTTTCCAAGACATATTAAAAAATAAGAAGAAGCGTTATGCTTATCTTGTAGTTTTGAGAACGTAGGAAATTTTCAAAAAGAATGTACAAGGGTAGCATAGTGGTTCTCACGCTATAGCGTGGGCTGCTATTACCATATCTGTACATTCGGGTTTCCTACGACCTTCAAAATTAGACGTGGCTATGCAGTTCACGCTTTTTCTAATATAATGGAGAACTATTAAAATTTAATTTATGAATTTTGTAAAATTAATTTTTACTTTATTATCTATTGGAATATTGATGTCCTGTGAAAAAGAGAATAAAGATGTTATATCTAATGCTTCAATCGCAGGTTATGTTCAAAAAGGGCAATTTATAAAAGGTTCAACAATTAGTGCCTATGCACTAAATGACAAGTTGATAGCAACCGGTGAAAGTTTTCCCAGTGTAATTAAAGATGATTTAGGTTCCTTTGCTATTTCTGCAGAAGTAGCTGCTCCATATCTTGAATTGCAAGCAGAAGGTTATTATTTCGTTGAAAATACTGGAGAAACATCTACAGCGCCAATATATCTAAATGCTATTGTTAACTCTTTACAGAAAAAGGTAAACATTAATTTACTGACCACTATTACAAGCGGCCGCATAAAAAAATTAATCAATGATGGGCAGTCTTTTAACTCTGCAAAAAAACAGGCCGAAAAAGAAATTATGAATACTTTTTCTGCTTACTCAAAAGATGTAACAATCGGTTTTGAGGAAATGAATATTTCAGAGGATGGAAAATCCAATGCTGTACTTTTAGCAATATCGTGTTTAATTCAAGAGGGCAGAAATGCAGGAGAAATACAAAAACTTATTTTTGATATTTCTTCCGACCTTGAAGCTGACGGTAATTTGTCTGATAAGTTATTGAATGATATTTTTAATGAAAATCGTTCTGTGTCTATTCCTGATGTGGTTAGAAACCTGATAAAGTATTATAACAACAATGGAATAGATGATTTTAAGATTCCTCCATTTTATGCAATATTAAATAAAGAATACTCTAGCGGCTTTCATATTATAAGTTTGGGTGATATTTTGTCACCTGATGGTTTCGATATGGATGTTCAGGGCGGAACAAAAGAATATTATGCTATTTCGTATGATAATTTTGTGACAGAAAGTGATGTGGATTGGATTACAGCAGAAATAATAGAAGTTTGCACAAATCTTTATAAACTCACCATCAATGTGTCACCAAGTACCCATGTATCTGGACGTACAGGTCATTTGTATATTAAATCAAAAAGTGGAGAAATCTTATATACAAACACAACCAACCAGAGAGGTAATGGACAACGTATTTATATAGAGTTAAAAGAAAATTCACCAAGATCAAAAACTTTGACTGATGAAGATAAGGTAAATATTAACGGTAAAGACTATAATCTATTATTTGATAATTTATCAAATATGTATTACGTAGATCTCCCAAAAACAGATGAAGGATATGGTATTTCAAATATGCCAGAAATGGTTGTCGCTGGGAAAAATGGTGATGTTCTATGCGCAACTTTTACTTATAATAATGAAATCAATGAATTTATTAGTGATAATATAACCACCACAAGAATAAAGAAAGATATTTCAAATGGTGCTGTTCAATCAGGTAAAATTCCATATTACGCTGCATTGAAAGGCATTTCTGGACATGAGTTGCCAAATCCGGCATTTGCTAAATTGGAAACAGCGTGTGCATTACTCACTTTACAATTCAAGCAAGATAATTCGTCTATACAAAATATTGAAAAAATTGAAATAGAAATAAATCCAGATGGCTTTCTTGCAGGTGAAGTAACCACATGTATGTATCCAGACCAAAGCATCTTTGATCCCTCTTATATAGTGCCTGAAACAGAATATAAAAACAAGTCAAATAAATTAACAATCCATAATATTAACAGCGACAATAAAGTTTCATTACTTATCCATCCTCAAATTATACAGTACATAAAGTGTACCGCATATAATACTGATGGCTCTCAATTATTCCAAATAGCCAATAATATGAATTTTGAACTTAGGAAAGGAACGAATGCGAACTTTACATTTACTATTACTGAGTGATAATGAATTTGGAGGCAGAAAAATATTCAAATAAATACTTTCCTTTTGGAATAACGAATGCCTTATCCATTCCATCCAAAACAGTTTTATTGGAGGAAGGTAAAGCTGCGGATAGACTATATTTTATCCGCAAAGGATGCCTGAGATTGTTTTTCTACAACGAAGGAAAGGATATAACCTTCCAGTTTTTCTTCGAGGGTGATTTCGTGGCTTCATTTGACAGCCTGTACAAAGGTACACCGAGCCTGTTCTCACTGGAAAGTATCGAGCCGTCCGAAGTTCTGTTTATAAAGAAAAAAGACTTCTACAAGAAGATAGAAAGCAGTCCTTCATTAAGAAAGTTATATGAAGAGAAAATCATAGAGCGGTTCAGTTTCTACCAGCACCTGTTCCTGTCCCGTATCAAGAATACGCCACAGCAGAGGTACGAAGAACTGTTGAAGGAATATCCAAACATCATCCAGCGTGTACCGCAACATTATATAGCTTCCTATCTTGGTATCACTCCCGTCTCGCTTTCCCGTATCAGAAATCGGCGCTAATCTCCATTTCTTTACAATTGTTATCGTCCGTTTCCGATAAAGTAGTGACCTTTGCACTATTAAATTTGGAAATGTATGAAAAGAATTTTTGTAATCGACTGGATTTTAATCGTTGTATTCATCGTGTCTGCCATTTCAGGAATTAGTCTGCACATAGCTGGACATGGGAACAGCCACGAAGTATGGCATAACTGGGCAGTGGTTCATGTCTTGGGCAGTATATTGTTCCTTATTGCCATCATATTCCATGTGACAACACACTGGGGATGGTATAAGGGAATCATAAAAAACGGAATAGGCAGGAAAAGCAAGGTTACAGCAGTCTTGTCTATCATATTTTTATTGCCGTCCGTTACAGGTATCGTATTACTTGGAGTAAGCGGAGCAAACTCACCACTTGGGTTATGGCATTATAAAATAGGCATCATAACGACTGTTATAGCTGTAGGGCATATTATAAAGCGGCTGCCAGCCCTGTATAAATCCCTGAAAAAATGATGTAAGTTACCTTACGAATTTGAAATATGGTTTTTATTATAACGGTCTATACTCCATTTATTGTTCATGTAGAAGAGTATTGTCCCTGTATTGACTTGGTGTTAAGCCGGTAATTGCCTTGAATTGAGTGCTAAAATAAGAAAAAGTATTGAATCCAGACTGATAAGAGATATCTGTTATGGTCAGATTTGTATTGCGCAGCAGTTCACAAGCTTTTTCTACCCGCAGGCGGTTGATGAATCCTGTAATAGTATATCCACTTGCCTTCTTGAAAGACCGGCATAAGGCCGACGCATTCTGATTGGCATATCCTGCAATTTCTGCAAGAGAGCAGTCATCCCGGAAATGTGTATATATGAACCTAAATGTTCGTTCTACAGATGTCTCATATGTAACTTTTCCTTGAGTATTTATAATCTGTTCGGAATTTATGCTCAAATATTCCACTTTGTTGCTTTTACTCAAAAGATACAGAAGTTTGAATAGATGACTGATTTGCATAAATCCTTTCTCTTTATGAATTTTATAGGATAGAGAGATGATTTTCTTGCTCAGTTGTGAAGATTGGAACAGATATCCGAACATACTGCTTTGGATGAAAGTCTTGTCCTTGTGCATTTCAGGGATACGTTCAATCTCTCCTGTAAGAATTCTGTCGGGAATATGTATAATGGTTGCTCTTATATCTTTAGTATGCCCGATGATCATGTGCGGAAGATTGCTGTGCAGCATGATTACTGAAGGCGAGGCTATTTCTTTTATCATGTAATTTACCATTATTTTCACACTTCCTTGTTGGATTACAATGATTTCAAAATGTTTGTGGTAATGATAACTACCCAAAGAGAGATTTTTGATATTTTCATTCGTTACTAGATGTATGTCTGCAATATGGAGCAAACTGTCCTCTGTATGGTCATTAACTGCGTATTTTCTCATTGTGCAAATTCTATTAAGATATCTGCAAATATAGTGAATATACATGGATTTTTAATATACTATATTTGCAGCTGTAATTAAATAATGGAAAAATGTTGAAAATGTATAAAGAATCATCAGGCAAAGAGAAAAACGTATCACGTGAAAAACAGATTTATAAAGTTACCTTTATAGGAAGTGCCGTTAATTTTCTGCTTCTTGTATTCAAGTTTGTAGCAGGAATAGTAGGAAACAGTGCAGCAATGATTGCAGATGCAGTGCATTCGTTGTCTGATTTTATTACGGATATAATTGTAGTCCTCTGCGTTCACTTGTCAGGAAAGCCTCAGGACAAGGAACATGATTATGGACATGGAAAGTATGAGACAATGGCTACTGTCATTGTAGGGGCCGTACTGCTTCTGGTCGGACTTGGTATAATGAAGAACGGTGCTGTCTCAATATGGAAGTTCCTACATGGTGAAATTCTGCCAGAGCCAGGGATTCTGGCATTGATCGCAGCATTGGCATCCATTGTGCTTAAGGAGCTACTGTTCCGCTATACAGCTGTAGAAGGTAAGAAACTGAATTCTGATGCGATGATTGCCAATGCTTGGCATCATCGCAGTGATGCTTTTTCATCTATCGGTACAGCGGTAGGAATCGGTGGCGCCATACTGCTTGGAGATAAATGGCGTGTTTTGGATTCTGTAGCGGCTGTTATTGTCAGTATATTAATCATACAAGTTTCAATCAAACTGATAGTTCCGGGACTGGAAGAACTTATGGAAAAATCATTGCCGGAAAAGGAAGAGAAGAATATATTGGAAATAATATTGTCATTTCCAGAAGTAAGCGATCCGCATCACTTGCGAACCCGTCGTATAGGTAATTATTGTGCTATAGATGTACATGTCCGTATGGATAAGGATATGCCATTGGGGGAGGTTCATGATATAACTGAAGGTATTGAGTCCCGATTAAAGGGAGAACTGGGGGAAAAGACGATAATCAACATACATGTAGAACCGCATTTATGATACAGTAGAAATGAAAAAACTTATTAGAAGGTTGCCAAATAACATATTGGCAACTGGTATCACCAGCTTTTTTACAGATACTTCAACAAAAATGGTGTATAGTATTATGCCATTGTTTCTTTTGTCAATTGGAGCATCCAAAACAACCATTTCATTAATTGAAGGAATTGCTGAAAGCACGGCTTCTTTGTTGAAGGCTGTGTCCGGCTATTGGAGCGATAAAATAGGGCGTAACAAACCATTTATGTTACTTGGCTATGGGGTTACGGCCTTAGTGACTCCTCTATATGCTTTTATCTGGCTTCCTGTGCAGGTGTTGATAGTACGGTTTGTCGAACGTGTGGGAAAAGGAGTCCGTACAGCTCCTCGTGATAGTTTGATAAGCGCATCCATTCCCAAAGGTGAAACAGGCAGAAGCTTCGGTTTTCAAAAGGCGATGGACAACAGTGGAGCAATCATCGGTCCTCTGTTGGCTTCACTGTTCCTGTTTTTCAATCCGAAGAATTACAGCGCGTTGTTTCTTTTGGCAACTATCCCTGCAATATTGGGCGTATTGGCTATTCTGTTCGGTATAAAGGAAAAAAAATCACTTGACCACAAATCTGGCAGCTATCAATCTCTTCGCAGATTACCCAAGCGATACTATCTGTTTCTGTTGGTCGTATTTTTGTTTTCATTGGGAAATTCATCAGATGCCTTGCTGCTGATAAAGACATCCGAAACTGGAATAAATGAAGCCTATATACCATTTGTGTACATGATTTTCAACGTAACAGCCGTGCTGCTTGCCATACCGATAGGAAAGCTGTCAGACAAGATAGGCAGGGAAAAGCTGATAACCGCCGGATTTTTTGTGTATGCAATTACTTATTTCCTCTTCGGAAGATATTGTAATATTTCATTATATGTCTGTCTGTTTGTCTTGTATGGCATTTATGGCACACTGACAGACGTGAGCCAAAAATCATTTATTTCCGATCTGGTGGACAATGATATGAAAGGTACCGGATACGGATTATATCATGCTGTGCTTGGACTTACTTTACTTCCAGCAAGTATCATCGGGGGATGGTTGTATGATCATGTAAATTCCAGCGTTCCTTTCTATTTCGGTGCAATGATGGCGTTTGCGGCTGCCGTCATGATGCTGTTTATGTTTGGAATGAAGCCTAAAAAATATAAATCCTCTCTCTCCAATTGAGATAGTATGTATATACCACCATCTTTTTTAATTGATTCCAATAAATGAGATAGTTTCAACCGCCCCAATAGTAAGAAATCAAAAATTTCAATGAGATAGACCAAAACAAAAGTGGAATATCGGAAACTAATAGCAAGGAAAAGAGAAGAAACGCCCAAGCTGATGTTTTTTGAGTTAATAATCAATAAAAGCGTTAAATCTTCACCCTTTAGAATGTACTATTAAAGGCAACGACCATATTTCTGACCTATTACTTATAAAATATTGAGTAATAATCTGTTGTAAATACTCTGTATTTATTCCCATCCCTTGTTCTGTATTAAATCGTATTTCTGAGTCTCTGTATAAGGAATCGGTGCATAAATCATATAATCCTCATACTTTCTCACTTCTACCGAAGGAATCTCACGCATGGTAGATGCATCGTATCCCTTTACACTCTCATTCATTCGTGCAAGGTCCATCCAGCGGCGCAAATCCCAGAAACGGAATCCTTCGAAACACAATTCAATTCGTCTTTCATTCTTAATCAATTCAGCTAATCCTGTCTGGTCGAGTGAGTTCACATAAGCCTCATTGGTAATTCCCGCTCTCTTCCGGAGTGCATTGATAACCTGACGGGCTGTAAATCCACCAACCTCACCTGTCGGTCCTACAGCCGCATTCGCAGCTTCAGCAAAGTTAAGCAGAACCTCCGTATAACGCATGCGCACATGGTAATGAGGTGTTGTAATCACGCTTCCCACTTTCAGAGAAACAGCTTCGTCCAGCAATTTCCGCATATAATATCCCGTACGGGTAGAAGTGGTTTTAGCTCCAATCTTGTCATCCCCAGTCTCCATATTCAATGTGACATTGTTCGCTCCTCCTACTTGAGAGCCATTGTGATAGATATACAAATCCAGACGCGGGTCACGATTGGCATAAGGCTCGTCTGACTTATATACTGTAGATGAATGAGTGATAGGATATCCATTCTTATCAGGGAAACAGTTTACCAGATTCTGTGAAGGATTAATCTCTCCCTTCCCTAACAAAGAAGGAGGAAACATTCGGTCTTCTCTGTTCGATGAATTGCCGATGGAAGAATACCACAACACTTCATGACAGGTATTCAGATATTCCTTATCCGCATCTTTTGTTCCCAAATTATAGAACGTAAGTCCTCTTGTGTCAGCCAGATTATCCAGCTTTCCATTTGCGTTCATCACGGCAGCTGCCGCTTCAGCAGCCTGCTGCATGGTATAACCACTTTTCGCAAAAGCCGGACTGGCCGCAGTCAGCAACACCCTGGATTTCAGAGCCATTACAGACAGTCCGTTCATTCTATTAATATTGGTAGACCCCATTACACGGTCACTGCCTTCCCATTTATAAGGTAACGTCTTCAATGCTTCGTCACAATCATCTAAAATCTGCTTCACACAATCAGCGTATGAATCTCTGGGAAGTCTGGCAGCTGCCACTTCCTGTATGGTAGAAGTCACAATCGGAAATCCCCACAAGTTTCCTTCATTGTCCTCTCCCCCGTAAATGGTCAGTAATTTTGCTTGCCACCATGCTCTCAAAGCGTATGCCTCTCCTCTCAAACGGTCCTGATACTGCTGTTTGACCGCCTCATCACTCAAAGGAGCAAAATCCACTTTTTCCATATTCTCCAGGAAGTCATTCACATGCAGAATGGCCTGGAAAGCATTCTTATATTCATTTCCGAACGGTGTGTTACGGGAGGTCCATCCTCCCGTAGCCATTGTCACCGTATTGTCTGTCACCAGATTGGTAGCCATGTCGTCTGTTCCATAATCATACTTTTCCGTATAGTCATTCGGCAGCATGTTATAGGCTTTCAACAGTACCCCTTCTGCCAATTTGGGATTGGCCCATACAATTTCGTCATCGTAACGTCCGTTTTCTTTATTCTCGTCCAGGAAATCTGAACAAGAAGCCAATCCCATGGCTAAAAACAGAATCGCATAGATTTTATTTATTTTCTTCATATCAGTAAGGTTATTAGAATGTAGCTACAAGTCCCAAAGCAAATACTCTGTTCTGAGGAGCTGAACCTACATTGAGTTCAAGTATTTTTTTATCCTTTGCTATCATAAACAGGTTGCTGCCACGCAAATAAGCCTGCAAGCCTTTAATTGCAATATTTTCTTTCAATTTGAAGATATAACTCAACTGCAAGGCTGACAACGAGAACTGACTTCTGTCGTACATCCAGAACGTAGAGTTCCGGTAGTTGTTGTTACCATTTGTCAGCGTCAGGCGAGGATAAGTCGCATTGGCATCCGGAGCATCCGGGTTGTAAGCCTGCAAAGCATATTCACTATACTTCGCCTCATTACCCTTAAACCAGTAATAGTCACTGTTCATGAAACCTTTTCCACCAAATCCTCCGTTAGCCTGGATATACAAGCTCCAACGGTCATATGTAAAGTTCAGGTTCAATGCCACAAAATGGTTATTCCCACTTCTTCCCAACACATGCTGGTCGTCTTCTGTAATGGTTCCGTCGCCATTATAGTCCACATACTTGATGTCACCCGGACGAACGGTTCCGAATGTGGTTTTAGGCAACCCTTCCACCAGGTTTCCATTTTCGTCAAAATCACTTTCAGCATACAAACGGTCGGCTTCATATCCAATCAATGCATTGGCGTATGTACCTACGCGTGTCATGTGCTTGTTGTACGGAGTATCATACACCTGTTCTTCGTATTTCAGGATTTCAGAAGTAGTGTACATGTAGTTCAAACCCGCAGAGAGCGTGAACTTGTTCCACTTTTCAGTGTGATTGATTCCGACTTCCACTCCCTGGTATCTTGTAGAATTGTAATTTTCAAATACCGACACATTACCCATCGTATAAGGTGTGGAATTCTTCATTTCGGTCAGCTGGTCCTCGTATGTACTGTTGAAGTAAGCAGCTTCCACCCAAGTACGCTTATCGAACAAGTTAGCTTCAAACCCTATGTTCAATTCTTTTCTCTTCTGCCAGGAATAGACGTTCCCCAATGAAGAAATAAGCAAGGAAGTGTTCTTGTTTGCCCCATTGTTATAACTCCAAACATAAGAGCTGGAGTAGTTGGAATCATACAAGAAATAACCATTATAAGTACCCGATGGCCAACTCGTTTTCTCTTCAGTCCAGTTGTCATTCTTGATAATACCATAGGAAGCTCTCAATTTCAGATAGTCCAGCCATTCCACATCCTTCATAAAGTCTTCCTGGCTCATAATCCATCCCAAACCATAGCTTGAAGAATAGCCCCAGCGGTCATCCGGATTCAGCTTGCCACTTCCCTGGTTCAAGCCAGCCACTTCTACAATGTATTTGTCATCATACATCAAGTTAGCAGAAAAACCATATGACATTTTCTTTACATCCTGCGACACTGCATTGGCCCAGTATTTTTTCAGATTTCCCATCAACAATGCCGATACGTCAAACTTGCCAAACCGTCTCTGGTAGTTCAGCGTCAGATACGCCTGCATCTTTCTTCCGAAATCCATGTTCTTATAATCGATGGTCTGCGAAGTGGTAGTCTTGTCATTGCCAATCTTAGTCACTGAAAAGTTATTCTGCATATCCACATTTCCAATCTCATAAATGGCATATGAGTTATTAATCATCTGGAAGTACTTGTTGGTAAACTCAAAGCTGAACATACCGTTGGCTGTCAGTCCTTTCGTTATGCCGTTCAAATCCAAATCCATCCCTGTGCGGAACTGTACATAGCGGTCCATCTGCGTTACATTTCCTTTTTGAGTCAGGTCTCCTAACAAGTTGTCCTGATATACAGAAGTACCTCCTAAGACATAGCGGTCATTAATGGTCTTCACTCCGGTCAGCTCTGCCAGATTACTAATGCGGTCAGCAGGAATCAACAAAGGGAAAGAGTGAGGCAGATAAGAAGAAGCCTTTGTCCAGAAAGTTTCTTCCTCCACTCCATTGTTATCATAAGTAGCCACATTCGGTGTATTCAAAATATCAAATACCGCAGTAGCATCCACATTCATCCGTAACCATTTGGTGACATCGAAATCCACTTTACCGCGTACGCTCAACACATCCTGCACATTACTGTCGCCCGCCTTAAACCATTGTTCATTGCGTTTCCAGCCTAAGTTCATATAGTAGCGTACCTTGTCATTCCCTCCAGATGCCTCTCCATACACATTGCTGAAGCTCACCAGGTCCTTCACAAACGCATCTCCGTAATAATCCACATCCGGATACAAGAATGGATCTACTTTATTCCGTGTATTACTGATTAATTGAGTGGAATAAGGCAACGCATCTACGGAACCTCCATCGTTCAGATAAGCACGGTTATATACTTCCATATAAGAAGCTGCATCCAGGTATTTCGGATAAGCAATGGCTTTCTGCAGACCATATTCCGCATTAAACTTCATCTTATTTTTCCCGAAATCTCCTTTCTTGGTGGTTATCAGCACCACTCCGGTATCGGCATCAGCCCCATAAAGAACGCGTGAAACGGCATCCTTCAATACCGTAATCTGTTCTATTTCCAGCAGGTTAAGGTATTCAATATCTTTCACCACCCCGTCTACTACATAGACAACATCGCCCATTCCATGCAAATTCACCCCGGTAAGTCCGGTTATTTTATTTTGGAGAGCCGACTGGACATCTTGCCGCGAATCGTATTTCAGTACCTCATCCGGATTTACCACAGACACACTTCCGGTAGTCTGCTTCAAGTCCATTTTCTGGTAAGCCAGGTTTACCACCCTGCCGGCTTCTTTATCTGTATCTTCTACAGGCAATGCACTCTGGGCAAAAAGCAAGTTCGCAGAGAACAAGGCCAATAAAGAACTTATTGCTTTTTTATTTTTCATAACATATTACATTTTAAGTTTATTCCCATCCGGTATTTTGCGGGAATTCAGGATACATTTTAGTCATATCTGTCGGGAAAGGCATCCAATAATGCTTCGGCGCATCAAACGTACGGTTCAACAAAGTACGGCGTGAGAAGTTTTTCCACTCCTTGGTAAAGTCAATTGTCTGGATGGCTTCTTTACTCATAGTCTCACCAATTTTATAACGGCGGATGTCATACCAGTATTGTCCTTCGAAACAGAATTCCACTGCACGTTCGTTCAGAATCATTTTCATGAAATCGCCATGTGCTCCTCCTGTAGCTGTAGTAGCAACCTGTCCGGCACGTGAACGTATCTTGTTCACTGCTTGAAGTGCGGTATATCCACAATCTCCTATTTTCTGATCAGCATCTCCTAATGCCTGATAAACCGCTTCGGCATACAACAGATATACTTCGGCTAAACGCATCAGAGGTACCATCATACGCATGTTATTATATTCCGTACCATTGTCTGTCTTATTGCAATTCCATGGCCAATACTTATGTATATAGTACGGAGTCTGGCAGTCATCGGCATTTCTGGTTTTACCTCCAGTATACAATTGCAAGATTGTCGCCTCTGTATCTCCCGGATTATCACGGTCTACATAAATCGATTTGCGGAAACGCGGATCGCGGTCATCCCACATTTTGCATTTCTGCACTCCGTTTTCTGTATAAACCACTCCATCATATTCTTTTTTGTACAATGAGCCATCCTTCATCTCAAACAGGTCTACATAATTCTGAGTCGGCGTACAATTCACTGCATTTCCTCCAAAAACGGAGTTATCCGGCATGTGAATACGTCCAAGAGTATTCAGAATCAATGTATTTCCTTTCAATGTATTGTATCTGCCCCATAAGGTTTCCTTGCTCCATGGAACAGTCGTTCCATCCACTGTATAGAACATATCCGAATAGTGGTCCCAGTCCAGCAAGCCATATACGGTACCATTATCTTCAGCCATCTTAATCGCAGCAGAAGCGGCTTCTGCTGCCTGACGCATCAGTTCCGTATTTACAGTAGCAGGTTTCAAATCTGAAATGGAAGTTCCGGAATACTCGCTCATCAACGGAGAAGCTGCATACACCAAAGCCCGAGCTTTATAAGCCAGCGCAGCCAAAGCCGTACACCGTCCTCTATTGGCCACATCATTATCCCAGGCTACCGGCAGAAGATTTGCAGCTTCCTGCATGTCTTCTGCTACCCGTACGGCGCATGCCTGATAGCCATGATAAGTATTTCCATCCAACGCGGTATATTCTCCAAAGCGAGGCAAGTTGAACTCATCCACAAGAACTTTATCTATATAAGGAATAGATCCCCAGGCTGCCATCAGTTCATGATGAAAAAACGCACGCATAAAAAGCAGCTGGCCTTTTATCTTATTCTTTTCCTCTTCCGTTCCTTGCATCAAATCAAAATTCTCGAGTCCGATATTGGCAATACGTATGGCTTTCCATCCAACCCAGATACCCGGTCCGTTTTCATCCACCGTACTTAAATATCCTCTTGTAAGATACTGGTTATAGAATCCTCTCACAGAATTGTATCCTGTACTCCAGGATGTAGTTCCAATGGTTTCTCCTCCATAACAGTTATCCATTGTGATAGTATTGACAATCGGGTCTGCCACATACATATACAATTGATCCACAAAACCCTGAAAATTATAGTAGTCTCCAAAAATGTCTTCTGTATTCTTGTCCGCTTCTACCGGTACACTCAGATAGTCCGTACACGAAGTACCTACCACTGTCATCTGAGCACAAAAGAACAATGTATAGAATATTTTTTTCATAATGCGATTGTATTAAAAACTAATATTTGCACCAAAATTTATCTGTTTTGTATTAGGATAACTTGTCAGTTTAAAGTCTGAGCCCTCAATATCAATCGGTAAAGCACTCCAGAAGAAGAGGTTGTTTCCATTTACGTACAGACGCAGATTCGAAATAGACAACTTATTCACCCAAGATTTAGGGAAAGTATAACTCAACTCAGCCGTTTTCAGACGCAAATAAGAACCATCATAATAAGTAGAACTTCCTGTAGGCCCTTTGGCTATCATACTCAACGCACGATATGTTCCGTCACCTTGATATTCGGGTGTCCAAGTCTCATTCAAGTTTCGTTCATACACACAGTCTGATCTATAGTCAAATTCTGCAATTTCACCTGCATTAATAGATACATTATACGCTCCATAGAACTGACAACTCAAACTCCATCCTTTGTAAGTAACTCCTACAGAGAAACTATAGGTATTCTGCGGATAAGAAGAATATCCCCACGCACATCCGTCATTGTTATTGATAATTCCATCACCGTTATAATCCAGCATCCGGTATTGTCCGGGCAACAGCAAATTATTGGTACCCGCATTTTCATACAACACACCGGTGTACATATCATCCCAGCTTTGGATAATTCCGGTAACCACCTGCGGCTTAATCTGATTAATTGAATAACCTGCTGCCTTCTGGTAATCTGGTTTTAATGCCGGGTCTTCCTTATAGATAATCTTATTCTTTGCCACTGTCCAGCTATAAGATCCCCAAACGCCCCAGTCTTTCCAGTTCTTCTGCAACTTGAATTCCAGTTCCGCACCATGAGAATCTACAATACCCAAATTGGCTGCAGGCGGTGTCTGGCCAAAGAAATCAGGTACACTTCGGTCGTCTGAACCTACCAGCATGTCGTAACGATGTTCGTTAAAGATATCGATATTGGCAGTAATCAAATTATTAAACAGCCCTAATTCAATACCATAATTCTGTTTTCTGGCTTTCTCCCATCTTAAATCCGGATTACCAGGAGTTCCTTCCATAAAGATTGGATACGTACCGGGTTTAGGACTCGGATAACCGAAGTTCGGCCATCGACCTGTATTAAATGATCCATTCGGGAATAACTTGTCGTTTGTTAAAAACTCATTCCAAGTCGTTACATACGGCCACTGACCTACTCCCGGCAAATTGTCGTTACCTACCAGACCGATAGAGTACTTCAGTTTCAAGTTGGAAATAAACGGAAGATGTTCTTTTATAAACTTTTCTTCACTTACTCGCCAACCCAATGCCAAAGAAGGGAAAAAGTCAAACTTATGTCCCGGACCGAATTTTTCAGAACCATTGTATGCGGCGTTCACTTCGGCCAGGTATTTACCATCATAGTCGTATGTCACACGTCCTACCCAGTCTTCACGTTTGCTGGGCCATACACTACCTGTCGCATATTCCTGACGGCTGAACAATGCCAAAGCTCCTACATTATGTACACCGAAACGCCGGTTGTAAGAAAGCGACATTTCATAATACATATTTCTGCGAGTCTGGTTGGCTGTCGTTTCATTCAAGTATTCTGTGGTGTAACCCAACGGGTCAGGATAAAAGTCAAACCCGTCATTACCTGTAGCCGGTACATCATACTTCCACACTCCATTCTCTTTATCCCATATCTTTCGCTGGTAGTTTGCCAAATCATCACTAATCTGCTGACCTAACGAAGTAAAGTAGTTGTCAAAAGAGAAGCGGCCTTTGAAACTCAACCCCTTGGTAATGAAATCCAGTTTCTGCTGCAACTCAAAGTCAGTAGTAATAGAGGTACGGTTCGTCACCTTGGTACCGTTGGCCATCATATAAAAATATCCGTTATTTCCCAATCGGTCAGAAGTAGCATCATCCATTCCGTAAGTACCGTCACTGTACACCGGTAAAGCCGATGAAGGTGAATATTTGTATACAGAATACCACATGTTGTAAATACCGTTTGCCGGGGTCTGCTGCTTACCGTAATATCCGCTCAAATTCACTTTAAACTGAGTAGTCTTGGTCAGATTAAAGTCCAGATTCGTACGGAAGTTGAAACGGTCGTAGCGGAAAGCCGGACTGTATCCGCGTGAATTTTCTCCTGTATCGAAAATATCTCCATCATACACATAACCCAACGAGGTAAAATATTTCACAAAATCCGTACCTCCGGAGATATTGACATTGTATTTGGTAGAATAAGCCGCATCGTTCAGCATATAATCCTGCCAGTCTACGTTTGTATATTTTTCCGGTTCAATCTGGCTTCTGTAAAGTTCCAGTTCATTGGCTGTCGTAAAATACTGCCAATAGGCGCTACCATACAATGGCAATTCATTGACGATTGCATAGTTTCGAGCCACACGTCCCGTATAGGAATCCATCGGTTTCTCTACTCTTGACAGAGACTTGATAGCCACATTCGCTTCTGCAGTTACTTTGGTTTTTCCTTTTTCTCCACGCTTGGTATTAATCAAAATAACACCGTTCGCACCTTTCACACCAAACACAGCTGTAGCCGATGCATCTTTCAACACAGAAAAACTTTCGATTTCATTCACATCAATATCGTTCATGGAACGTTCCATACCATCGACCAAAATAAGCGGCTGGGCGTTGTTCCAGGTATTCATACCACGAATCAGGATTTGTGATTCTGCTCCATGTTCACCTCCACCACCCGGGTTACCGTTTGTAGTCATGACAGTCACACCCGGCATGGCTCCACTCAATGCATCGGTCAGATTAGACATGGATCCCTTTGATTTCAATTTTTCACCCGTCACCTGCGCGATAGAACCTACCACACTTTCCTTTTTCTGCTGTCCGTAACCTACGACTACGACTTCTTCAAGCACTTCCGAGCTTTCTTTCATCACCACTTTCAGCACCCCTGACTGAACTTTGATAATCTGATCATCAAAACCGATATAAGAAACTCTGATTTTTGCATCCTTATTAGCCACTTTCAACGTAAAGTTTCCGTCAAAGTCTGTAATCGTACCGTTCGTAGTACCTTCTTCCAAGACATTCACTCCAATCAGTGTCTCTCCATTCTGGTCGAGTACCACTCCCTTTACAACCAATCCTTCTTGCTGAACAGAAGAAACCAATGGAGCTTCACTGGCATTCAAACTTCCTCCGCCTAAAGAAAGCAGCATCATCGCCATCAGCGAATATCTCCTTGGGAAGCGGAAGCCTATCAATCTTTTGTTTGTTTCCATAATATTATCACCATTCTTTAATTCAAACACCGGCTTTGTTTACGGCAAAAGTAGCCCTAAAGCCGGAGTTGAATTATTTATTTTATACACTTTTTTTGTCCACTTGTCCAAAACACGGCCTTAAATCACTCAAAAACGATATTTTGTGTAGTTGCCGCATCAATTCGGAACCAAGTATCTTTGTTCTCGTTTGTAATCTTTACACCGCCAATGGTAACGTTACGGAAGGTAATATCCTTCACCCACCATATAGCTGTAGGGTCGTTCTTCACAATCGGTGCAGTCGTATTTCCCACAGTTTTAGCACCCGTAATGAGATTTGTCTTCATTCCATTGCTTCTATCTCCTACCTGTTCTTCTACAGACACATTTTCCAACAAGATGTCGCCCATCCAGCCCAGTTCTGATTTAGAAGCCAAAGGTACCTTAGCAGACTCACTCGGGTTTGTTCCCGTAGCCGGATTATAATTAGCATAATCGGAATTCGGCTTCAGATTCACAAATCCCGGTATTTTTCCTTCAAAACGGATATTTCGAAGTACGGTAGTAGGCGCACCCACCGGAGGATTATAGGCATATTCATTTTGCGACATGATAAGCCCCTTGTTATTACCCATGCTCAACCATTCCGGGAAAATAATGTCAATATTTTCCAATACAGAACCTCCGATATCAAAATACTGCCATCCGTTTGTCAGGATACTTCCGTTAAATGCAGGCCACAACACACAATCTTTTACGTCCAACGTATAATTGTAGAAGAAGTCATCGCATGCACGAATAAAACAATTGGAAATCTTAGAGTTCAAACCCGGACGAAGACCGTCGTTGTTACAATGCCATCCCAGGAACTTCACATTTGTAAATGTGGCATTATCCGTAGGCACAATTCCATGGTGTGGAGATTCCATTACAATCACCCCGTCGAATACCGCATTGTTACCTGCCTGAATCAACTGTCCCATCAAACGATTGGAATTACCCGGCTGCCACATATACTGACGTCCGGACAAAATACCGCGTCCATATACTGCCTGATTGCTGTCACCATAATTCCGGCGTAATACATAACCCTCTACAAATGCACCACCTTCTATATAAATCTTCTGGTTGGCTGTAATGGTGAGTCCTCCATGCTCGTTAATCATAGAACCACGAGCACCGTCTGTCTTCAGATTATAATATCCCGGTTTGAAATAGATTACCTCCGCATTGGCTAAATCCGATTCAGAAACTTCTTTCGAATAATACACCACACTCTGACGGGCTGGATTAGGTTTCAGGGTTTCCACCGGGTCTACAAAGATACAAAGCATATCTTTAATCCAGTCAAAAGGAGTACCCGCACCCCCTTGTCCTACAGGCACAGTCACAATGTTACGAGGGTCATCAAAATTTACAGCAATGTATTTATTCGCCGCATCCACAGTAAACGAAACAGAAGACCCACTACCCTGAGCAGACAAGTTATAGCTCTTGGGGGAAATCTGCACATTACTGCTGGAATAGCCGTCAATACTCTCAATTCTGAAAGTCAGTTTTTTGTCCTGACTTGGGTCATATGTCACAGGAACAAAAGAAAAAGAACGCTGCTTGGTGTAGGCAGCTTGCAAATCCTCTCCAATAGAGCCATCTGTATTTTCTTTTTCTACTATCGGATCAGACTGCAATACCTGAATTTCCTTCTCTTCTTCTCCATCCACAGTTACAAATACCTTGTAATGCTCAGAAAGCTTGGCCTGTCCTTGTTCGGTAGGCCATTCATAAGTTGTCAGTACTTCTACCGGCGCCTTTTCTTCCTCTCCTGCCTGTCCGCCTCCTTCTATCGTAGAGATATAATCATCAATCAAGGAATCATTGCATCCTAAAAAGAAAGGAACAGCCAAAAGGGTTAATATATTTAATTTATGAATTCTCATGATATTGTTTTTTATTTGTTTTGTAGAGAGTATACATGACTTATATACTCTCTACTATCCTTTAATTAATCAGTTACATTAACTGTTGCTGGGAACTTTGCCTGCAATCCTTCTACAGTAACTTTATCTTGGTCAGCAGACTTAAATTCAGGTTTAATAGCTGCAACACTTACCGTTCCCTGAATACCTGTTCCTGTAAGAATGAACGACCCAAACGACAATTTACCATTTTCAACAGCACTAGTTAATAAACTTATATCTATAGTCCCATCTATTTTCGCATTATTTTGGAATGCAATATTTGAAACCGAACTTCTCAGATTCACAAATATAAAATTCACATTCATATCCAAATCATGGTTTTTAAATTGGAGATAATTTAATCTTTGAATAATCAAAGGATGAATACTACCAGACAATTTGTAATTCGCATTTGTACCATCTACCCACATATGAGCCAATCCTGAATTCATCAAACATTCTTCTGGAACATAGCCACTTACATTTCCAACTTCAAATTTCTGTACATCCTGATTTCCTCCGACTTGTGAAACAGCGGTTACACGAGGATTATTTTCCGAAGGATATACTCCGTTATCCTGGGCAATCACAAACTCCTCATTCAACCATGCTGGTTCTGCATTACCAAAATCTTTATCATTCCAATTTTCTCCTCCCATGGCATGATACATCACTCGAAGAACACCTATCTGAGTTAATTTAAACTTCCATTTAGAAGGATCAGCTCCAACATAACGTGTGGTAGAATTACTGTCATAAGAGATATTCGCATTATCATCTTGTTGAGGATAAATATTTACCATTGCATCCCATTTTAAATAATTCGGATTATTCACTACATCGCTTGGGAATGTTCCTTCTATTTTATTACCAGAAAGTTTAAATGTTGTCAGATTTACCAAGTTCTTTATACCTACCGGAATAGCAGGCGTGTAACTTTGGTCAAAGGTAGCACCACCTTGATCTTTTATAATAACATCTTTTCCAGTGCTTGATTTATTAATAATTATTTCAGGAAGAGTAGTATTCGCTGTCAATTCATTATTTGACAAATCAAGCACACGCAAAGAAGTAAATTCCGCAATTCCTGCAGGAACATAACCTTTAAGTCCTTTATTTGGCAGATTCAGTTCAACCAGCTTACCACCTTCAAACTTCACTCCTTCCCAATGTTCATAATCTGCAGCATTTGACCAATTCAATGCATTGGAATTATCACCTTCTAAATACGTTTCTAAAGTTTGAAGTTTTGTTACGTCAACAGGCATTTCTCCCTTATTTTGCTGTACACTGATTTCCTTAGAAGTTCCTTCACCAAAAGTCACAATAAACGAACCAGAACGACCCTGTTCGTTATCCATACTAGGATTCGGTTCTACCGTCACTTTCACCTCTACCGGTTCCAAAGAAGCCACACCTTCAGAAGGCTCAAATGTCAACCATTCTGAATTAGCACCAGGCTCAATTTTCCAGTCTGCATTTGCCTCCAGCGTGATGGTACGAGTTTCACCTCCTCCATTAAGTCCTGTCAAACCAGCCTGTTCTGTTAATACTTTTTCCCCATCTTTTATTGAATAATCCAAAGCTGCAGCAGCCTGAGTCACGGTATACTGGAATGACATCGCCTCCGGCACACGTACTTCAAATTTTCCCTCACGTACTTTTGCAAACGGATTATCATCTACAACCACAGTTACCGGAAGATTTTCTCCAATCTCACCCACTTCTGGGCCTACCTTAATCCAAGTGTCCGCTTCATTCACTGTTTTTACTGTCCACTCGATATTTGAAGTAGCTGTAAATGGTTTTGCAGTCAAATCAGGAGACACCAATGTTCCATCCTGAGCAAAGCTAAATACAGTTTCAGCATCATAAGAAGGCTCCAGACGAATATCATCTTCCAGATGAATAACAGTAATAGGATATTTTCTGCCGGAAGCATTAAAAATAAACTTTGAATATGCCTTATCAGTAGATGTATTTTCCTTATTTGCTGTTACCGTCAAGGTAAACTCACCAGCTGTACCGCTCATGGGTTCCACAGAAAAGAAATCGCCTTCTTCCACTTCAATTGTCCAGTCTACATCCGACGACCCATTCAACGTAGCAGAAGAACCGGCACTCTTACCTAATTTAGCCTGAGAATAGTCGAATTCCACATTGACTCCCTGAGGAGTATTGCCACCATCAAGAGGAGAATTGTCATCCTTACAAGAGAACATGCAAGCTGCCAATCCTACAAAAAGAATTGATTTGAAAAATGTTTTGTTCATGATTACATGTTTTTTAGTTATTACATAGTATTAATGTATTTTTCAATACTACAAAGGAAGGGCAAATATCAGAAACGACTTTGTCCATTCATCCGCACTATTGTTTCATTTGTACAGAGGGCCTTATCCCCTTCTACAGCCCTCTGTAGCAGAGTTTATTCTACGTTCCCCGCAAAGAATCTGCACGCAGAAATCCGGACATCTCCACCCATTGCTTTCAAGAATACTGTCTGTTTTCCATTGGCATCGATAAGAGAAGTATCTACATAGACGTCTTTTTTCACGAGCAGCGTACCCAGCAGCTTACCGTCGGCCGAGCCTGTGCGTACTTCTATTTTCAAAGGCGCTTTCACTCCGGAAACTTCCGCACTGAAATAATAGTAACCCGTGCCCAGATTGACTTTAGAAACGGATACAGATTCACCGTCTGAAAGGGCAGCCTGCTTCAAAGAAAGATTCACCACAGCCGGCTGATTGATTTTCACGGCGGCAACTCCTTCAATGGTCTGTTTCACCGGCACGATGCTTCCGTCTTTCCGGTAATTCAATTCGTCTATGCACACAGAACGCTGTGTCCAGGTGCCCGGTCCTTTAAATCGGTCCTGACGCCAGGAAGAAAGGGCGGAAGTGTGATAAAACAAATATTCCTGTCCGTGGTATTCCACAATACCCCCGTGGTTCGACTGGGTCAAACGCCATGGCACATAGTCGTATCCCGGCAGCTTCGGACCGTTTTTCACGCCTACTCCCAACTCGTAGTTCATCACTCCTCCGTATTTGAAAGGTCCCATAGGAGAATCGCCTACGGAATAGGCCAGTTCAGAAGGCTTACGGTTCGGGTCGTCCGGTTGCTTCCGGTCAATCTTGTTGCCGTACTTCGTATGATAAGAAAGATAGTACTTTCCGTCGTGCTTGTTCATCCAGATGGCTTCCATGAAGCGGTCAGTATCCACATCCAGTTTTACAGGTTTCCCGACAAACTCATACATGTTGTCTTTCAACTGCGCAGCCATGTGACTGCCCCAGTACAGATAAATCTTGCCGTCCGTATCGCGGAACACCGCAGGGTCGATTCCTCTTGTTCCCTTTATTTGAGGAGTCAGCACCTTGAAACGTTCGGTCAGCGAATTGCTTTCCGCTACAGCCAGATAAGCCGTCACTTTGCGCTTTTCCTGTGAAGACTCTGCTCCATGCTGGATACGAATCGGAATATACAGATAATACTTGCCGTCTTTATAGATAAAGTCCGGAGCCCATACCGCCCACTTGTCTGAAGCCGGCGCGTCTTTCGGACGAATATCGTTTACGTGGAAAATTTCTCCATGGTCAGTCCAGTTCACCATGTCGGACGAAGAAAAGGCATGATAACAATGCATGGTAGAATATCCACCGCCATTCTCGTGGTCTACTGAGGTAATCATCCACACCCTTCCGTCGGGCATCACATGTGGAGCCGCATCAGCAGTATACATGTGGCGTATCACCGGATTCCCGTATGGATAAGGGTCGGTGTTCACATTCTTTTTTACCTGTGCACCCACGGTTCCTGCCAAAGCCATGCACAGAGACAAAAATAAAAATCGTTTTTTCATTGATTAATGTTTAAATGGTATTTAAAAGATAATTGAATTCATTTCGAGCCTTTCCCGGCAGCCACATCCGAACGCTTCAGCAGTTCTGCCCGGATGGCAGCAGCTTCCTGAAAGAATTTCTTTTCATTGGCTTTTTCCACTTCCGGATTATTGGTACCATCAGAAGCCACATCCTGGAGTGAAACTCCCCACCTGCCCAGTAGCACATAATAAGTAGCGCAGTCGGAATCATCCACCGTATCGAACGCATACTTCCCAGTGGCAAAGATTTTACCCAAGTGACTCTTATGAAACTGATTGAAATACTCTTTTCCTCGCGGACTGCCGCTCACAATACCGTGCTGCCCGATGGCACCTAACTCATAATACAAAATCTTGCCTTCTGCGGCCATTGCTTTCAGATAACTGCATGCCGCAGCATCTTCCCGGCAGTTGGCTACATTCTCCGGATGTTCCGGACTGCCTTGGTGCAAAGAAGAATCCGTCCAATGAGCAATAAAACGGACCTTCTTCAGCAAATGGGCACGTTTGGAATGAAGACAAGCATTTACCAGAATGGCCGGCTCAGTCAAAGAACCCCAGCAAAGCACGTTCACCGTATCTTTTTCATGCTGCAGCAAGTTTAAAAGAGAAGTGACTGTAGGATAACGGTCGAGGATTTTCGCATAATCCTTCTTGTAGTCAAAGCGCTCTGCACTCTCTTTGATGCAACTCTGGGTAAAGGAGATGGAATCCGGGAAATCCGGATATACCTTTTTAAGATTCACTACATCAGCCGCATAAGCCTCACCAAACTCACGCTGCGCCCACTCTGCCTGGTTGCCGGACGTAGCATGCTGTTTCCGGTGGGTACTGGCCACCACAATGCCTCGCGTATCAAAACAATCGGCCAGCAACAAATATCCGGCCATGGCTGAGATGTCGTCAGGGTCATTCACTGTACCTTCTTTATTGCGACCCGGAATGGTCTTGTCGGACATATCCGTGTAAATCCATACTACAGGCTTTCCTGTATCGGCATAAAGGGCAGAAGAAATTCCACCCAGACATACTGCCAGCCAAACTACTAATTTATTCATAATCATTAAATCCTAAATATTTATTATACTCAATACATTCCTGTTCAATTATATCCAGCGATGAAGTCAGCTTCTTTCCCTTGCGTCCTTTCGCCGGTTTCTCGCCTGCCGATTTTGAGATGTGAGCCTTACCGATGCTGGGCACATTCACTTTCGGAATAAAGGTTCTCAAACGTGCCTTCACTTCGGCATATTTCTTGTCGGCTGCCAGGTTTTTCCATTCCAGAGGGTCGTTCTGGTGGTCATACAGTTCCTCCGAACCATCGCGATAGATGATGTAGCGGTAACGTCCGTCGCAAATGGAATGCTCGTTCTGCGCCAGTGTGGTAATGGCTGGCTTCGTCCAATGTGCGTCCGGATTCTGCAACAAAGGAGTAATGTCATTTCCTTCGTTCAGCGGATTGGCAGGCAAACCTGCCAGAGACACTAACGTAGGATACAAATCCAGCAAACTGACCGGCTGTTTGCACACGCTTCCCGGTTTTGTTATGCCCGGAGCCACAATAATCATCGGCACATGGCAGGAACGGTCCCACAATGAGAATTTGCGATAACGCATCTTTTCGCCCAGATGCCATCCATGGTCGCCCCAGAACACCACGATGGTATTGTCTCTTTCCGGACTCTTTTCCAGCGCATCCACTATCTGGCCGATACAATCGTCTGCATAACTGATGCAAGCCAGATAGGCACGAACCGCCTCTTTCTCCATGCCATACTTCTTCAGAATATTGAACTCATGTTCAGGCCTGTTATATCCGGTCATCGACAAGGCCCGTGGAGAAAGTTTTTCCATGGTTTCCATCGGGTCCTGTTTAGGCAACTGAATATCTTCGAGTTTGAAACGGTCGAAGTATTTCTGAGGTACATACCACGGAAGATGCGGACGGAAAATGCCACAAGCCATAAAGAAAGGCTTGTCGTGTTTCTTCATAAGCTCCTGAGCAGCCCACTGCGCATTCAGATAGTCGTTGGTCTTTGTTTCGTCCACATCAACTCCTGCCCAGTCAAGTACCACTGCTCCTCCAGTAGTCTGTTTTTCCAGCCCGTTGGCTTGTTTTCCTTTCTGCCGGGGAGGATTCAGCGACAGACCACCTAAATTTTCCTGGCTATCCCATGACTGCGGGTCGCCCCAAGGCCCCATCGGCTGATGAAAAATCTTGCCGCGTGCCATGGAATAGTATCCGTGATTCGAAAAATACTTTGGCAAGGTCACGGCATCTTTCAACACCGGAGATTCACGCATAAATTCGGCATTTCCATAAACTCCGGTAGTGGAAGTACGAAAACCGGAAAGAAGTGCGGCACGTGAGGCATTGGAAACCGGAGCCGCACAATAAGCCGACTCAAACACCATTCCCATGGCGGCCAGCCGGTCCATATTGGGTGTACGGGTATTAGGATGTCCTTTCATAAATCCCACCCAGTCGTTCAAATCATCCACTGCTATAAAAAGCACATTCTTCGGCTTTTCACTCTGCGCTTGCATCCATGCCGGCATCAGCGTGGCTGCAATTCCTATCAGCAAATTCTTGTCCATTGTCATATTTTTAATGGTTACTTATTTAAATGTGAGGTATCTACATCCGATTGAAAAATCCATCCCGGGAATTTCAAGTTTTCTCCTTTCTGCAAACGGTTATAATAATCCCGGTGATTTTTGTCGCAATAAGGCATGCGTTCATAATAACCCGCATCCCCCGCCATGCGGTGGTCTCCCTGAGATTTCAATTCCTCAAACATCTGTTTCCGGAGTTTATCGGCCACCTTTCGTCCTTCGCCCGAGGAAATCAGGTTGTGCATGCAGTCAGGGTCTTTTACAATGTCATAAAGTTCCTCTTGCGGACGCTTTCCAAAATTCAGACTCCAGTACTTATGCGCCTCTGTTTTACCGTCTTTTATCAGTTCTGTCTTAATGGCTCCTCCGTCACAGTTCAGATAACCCGTTTCCGGATTGCCTGCCGGCCAGCGGTCCGGTTCGAAATTATAGACATAGAGATACTGTTCGGTCACGATTCCCCGGATGGGATAACCGGCATCATCAGGACGACCTATATCGTGGCGTTCCTTTCCTATCAGCACATGATTACGGGATGAGTCATATTTGCTTTTTCCGGATTTTATGAGTGAAAGCATGCTTTTGCCTTCTATCTGCTGCATACCTTTTGCCTCACCGTCAATTCCTGCCGCCTCCAAGAAAGTAGGTGCCAGGTCGATGAAATTGACAAAATCAAAATTCTTCACTCCTTTCTGTGGAATTCCCTTTGGCCAGTACACCAGCATCGGCAAATGATTGGAAGCATGATACGCCTGTCCTTTTATACGCGGAAAAGGCATGCCGTTATCAGCCGTCACCACGATAATGGTGTTATCCAGCAACCCCTCTGCCTTCAACTTTTCTACCATCTTTCCCAAGTGGGCATCAAAATGCTCCAGTTCGAAAGCAAAATCAAGCATGTCATTCCGCGTTTCTTCACAATCGGGCCAGTAAGGTGGAACCCGGTCTATATCCGTAGTACGGTAATTTCCCTTGCTAACCCCACTTCCGTATTCATAGAAGCGGTGAGGTTCCAGCGAACCATACCAGAAAAAGAAAGGCTGCGATTTATCCCTCGTATCAATGAATTCCGCAAAGTTGGCCGCATAGTCAATATTCGAGATTTCCGGAGTGGCCGGAATGAGCTTGATACGGTCGAATGACGGGCCTATCAGTTCACGTCTTTTCCCATTTATTTGTCCCGGATCGCCCGGTGCCCAGCCTTTTCCCGTTTTAGCTACCACATAGCCATTTTCGCGCATTACCTCTGCAAATGTTTTAAACTGCGACGGCCAAAAGGCAAAATGATTGCAGGCTGCTTCCAACTGCCAGGAATTCCGTCCTGTCAATATACACGAACGGCTGGGTCCGCTCTTGGCATTACAGGTATAGGCATTCATGAACAGCGTACCTTGAGAAGCCAGCTGGTCTATGTGCGGAGTCCGTACCCACTTGCACCCGTATGCTCCCCAGAAAGGAAAAGACACATCATCGGCCAGACAAAACAAAATATTAGGACGAGCATCTGTACGAGCAGACTCTGTACATTCCTTCCCATACATGTTTATTGCCGTACAAACAGCCACAGATGTCAACCAAAGTGTATTTTTCATATCGAAAGTCTATTAAACTCCCTCAAAAGTAGAAACGCGGCCATACAATCATTGTACGCCGCGTTCACAGTTTTGATTCATTTGTTCAGAAGTGTCATAAATCCAGCTCTCGCACTATCTCAAGCGTATCATCCGCTTCTTTCATCTCGAAAAAGCGGGCATGAGGCTCTGCCCCGCCATTGGGATAATGAAGCGTCATTACCAGACGTCCGTCGAAGGTCTTGAACAGCATGGCATGTCCGCCATGTTCCCCATACAGAGGAGAAGGCCTGTGCTTCCAGGGGCCCCAGATACTGCCCGAAACCGATACGGCCGTAGACACGGCATATCCTCCCGGCCCGAAACTGGACCAGAGCATAATCAGTTTTCCATTGGCATTGCGGTGCAGGAAGCAGCCGTCGGTCACGTAACCTTCCACTTTCTTGCCCTTATACATATCCAGCGATTGCACCCAGGAAGCATCTTTTGCCCTGAACATCGTCACCGGGGTTCCTTCCGGCATGTACAAATCTTCCGACAACGGCAGCAGTTCCATCGTGCCGTCTGTCACTTGCGTCCACTCATGGCAGAACACCATATATGGTTTCCCGTTTTCTACATATAATGTGCCATCGAGCGACATCCAGTCGGCCGGCGTGTGAGGCTTGCCCGTCAACGGCACAAAAGGTCCTTCGGGTGTATCTGCCACTAAAATAGCAGTTGCTCTCCGGTGTAAGAACGGACGACCGGGAACTTGTTGCGGAAGAGGTGACTTCTCATTGGTGAACGTAGCAAACAAATAATACTTCCCTTTATATTCATGCATTTCTGGAGCCCAGATGCCATGAGAAGCATCTGCCCACTCACTATCCACCGACTCGTATACCATGTAAGGCCCCTCCCACGTTTTCAAGTCCCGACTTTTATACATCTTCAGGCCATGCTTGCCATTCGGACGGTCTGCTTTCTGCCGGGTGGCACAATACAAATAATAGGTCTGTGTCTTCTCGTCCGGAAAAATATAAGGGTCGCGCACCGCAATCTCATGAAGCGAATGTTTTCTTACCTGAAGAGGGAATGCGGCTCCTTCCTTATATTCAAAATAGTCAAAAGAGGCCTTGTTTCCTGACTTCTGCCCATTGCTGCTGGCATACATTCCAATAAACGGACCGATGAAGCCACCTGCATGGTTGCTGCTGTTAATCGTGGCATCCTGCGCTTCCCCCAGTGACGTCATCTTTTCCGGTTGACTGCCCACATAGAAACGATAACTTTTACCATGTGCTATCACCCACAGACAAACTTGCTTATCCTTATAAGGAACGGCAGCCATTACCATCTGCCTTCCTTTGTCAACCTTATACAACAGTAAACTGTCTTTTCCTTGCCGACGCTGTTTCACCAGCCGGTAATGATTGGCTCCGTTCTGCATGAGAATCAGACCGGCCTCCTCTCCCTCCCTTTCAGGCTTGAAATGCATCGTAGTGGAAGCTATGAAATTAAAATGCTGTATCCGTCGTGCTATCAACGAAGGGTTGACCGGCTCTTTAACCGACTCCGGACGCAATTGCAGCGTCAGCTTGCCGTCTGCCAACTCAAACCAGCGAGTATAAGGAGTACGAAGACAGTTCCAGCAATTACGCAATTCCGGTGTGTCAAAATCATCTCTTACCGGCTCTAGAGGAAAAGGATGAGGGCGGATACCCGTTGCTTTCTCTACCGATAACACACGTCCTACACCCGGATTAAACACCGGCCATCCGTTTTGAAACTCAACCGGAGTAAGGAAGGTTTCTCTACCCAGCATCGTAAAGCCATCCAATGGACGGACTCCCAACATCACCGACCACCATTTACCTTCCGGCGTCTGAACCAAATCGGCATGCCCCACCGTCGTAATATCGGCTTGCTTCCCCAAAAAACGGTGAGTAAGCACGGGATTGGCAATGCCCGGTACATAGGGTCCCATTACCGAGTCTGCCATAAAAGCCGTAACGGCATGGTTATTCCAGGTGCCTCCTTCTGCCACCAGCAGAAGATACTTCTTTCCTATTTTATACAGATGAGGAGCTTCCGCAAAAGGAGCATTCACGGCATGTCCGGTAGAAATAATTTTGCGTTCCCCCACCAGTTTCCCTTGCTGTAAATCCAACCTCTGGATGTAAATGCGATCTTCATTGGGATAACGGTCCTGATTTTTGGTTCCGTTGATAGAGCCTGTGTACCAGCAAGTACCGTCATCATCAAAGAACAAGGAAGGGTCTATTCCCGGAGCATCCTTAAGGAATACCGGTTCCGACCAAGGGCCGGCAGGTGATTTCGCCGTGACATAAAAATTTCCTCCTGCCTGCTGCGCGGTACATATCACGTAAAACACTCCTTCGTGATACCTTATCGTAGGAGCCCACAAACCGGCAGAATGTTTCAGTCCCGCTTTCAAGTTCAACTGCGAGGGACGGGTCAGCACATGTCCTATCTGCTCCCAGTGCATCAAATCCTTGCTGTGGTAAACGGGCAGTCCGGGATACCACTCAAAAGAAGAGGTAACCAGATAATAATCCTCTCCCACCCGGCAAATGGAAGGGTCCGGATGAAACCCCGGGATAATCGGGTTCCGGAACGTAGTAAGGGCATGCAACTGAAAAACCAGGCATAGCCCTACAAAGAGATGTAACAATCGTGTATTCATACTCATATTTTTAATTCTGAAGAGTCATTAAGTTTATCAACAATTTCCTGGCCACCACATTGGCAGTTTCATCCTTTCGATTTAAAGCTCGCACAATATCCAATGTACTCAAAATGATTTCTCCCTTTCCCATCTTTAAAGAATGAAGAGCTGAGAATACTTCAGGCTTATGTTCCGCCACTGCTGCTACCAAGCATTTTCCATTCATAATACGCAACGCCTTACGCTGCTTATGATATTGTGCCAGAGATTGATACTCCCAGTTGAAGGCCATATTACAAGGCAAGCCGGAGAAATACAAGTTTTTAGCTACCGCATAATTTCCACCGAACCAAACGGTCCGCAACGGTACACAACCACGATAATCTAACACTTCTTTCTCAGCAAGAAAAGCTGAAACTTTATCCGCATCTCCTAAAACAAGGAGTTTCCCTCCTGCCTTCACCCATTCCAACAGCTCGCTTCGGGCTTCAATTTCAGGCATAACCAATTGACGGTCATACGCTCCAATCACAATTACATCCGGATGAGATTTCAGTATCTCTTTTGCAGTAGAAGAACGGAAAATAATGCACGATGATTTCAGGGCATTCGAAGTATGTCCAAGACTGTCATCCAATAATGCAACATCCAACGAAGAGTCCATTTCATGCAAACCGACCGCATACAATTTATCCATTCCCTCGGCTTTTACTTCATTACCTTTACACAAGAAGGCCCTCACCACAGTGTATCCCTCCTCACGTGGAGTAATTTTCACCTCCTTCACCAACAACTGTCCGTACGTATTTCCTCCTTCCAGTTTTACCGCATAAGTCTTTTCAAAGAAAACTCCCTTATTATCACTGCATGTTACAGACAACCGATACTTTCCTTTCAGGTTTTTTTCATTCACCACATAAAAATCAGCTATGGCCGTATCTCCTCGCTGCATCACCTTGTTTCTTAGTTTGACAGCCACATACAAAGGTTGATTATAATGCGCCAAAATATGAGCATCCCCTTTCGGATGACGATAAGCATCCACAATACCGGAATGATTTTCAATCTTGGTTTCCTCCCATCCATTGACCGCATAACAGTCTACCACATTTCCAATACGGATATTTTCAATAATCCGTCCTTGATAATACATCGCTACATTACCAAAAGACCGGGTAAACGCATCTACATCAGGGAATGCTTTCTGAAAATCCGGATGCGTTTTTAGAAAAGTATCAAAAGCTTCATACTGTGCTAAATATGCATCGCCATCCCAGCCAGTAAGATTACCATTCTTTTCGATTTCTTCTTTTATCAGCTGTAAGCGAGGCGGAGTTCCGATAGCCCCTTCTTCACCCCACATGACAATTTCATGCAGATTATCCGAATTTCGGAAGATACCTTCTCCGGGACCTTTATAAAAACGGTCACAATATACCCCCGGACCATCGGGGAAATGCTGATCCCACCAACCTTGCTGATACACTGTCGTATCATAAGGCCGCATAAAAGACTTGACAGGTGAAGGAGTGACCGGACACTTTCCTCCATGCAATACTTTAAAGAAATTGCTGGAAGTATAAGTGATATGCCGGGTTTCATCCTGCGAATGGAATAATTTCAAATCTTCTATCTCAAAAGGAAGAGGCTGACGGTTGGAAATCTCATTAATCATATTGTATATAATCAGCGAAGGATGACTTCTGTCTCTTTTCATCATCCGGAGAAACCTCTCTCTATTCAAGGCCTGAAGCGATACATCCCGGGTATTACCTCCTGTTTTATATCCTCCCGGCTCTTCATAATAAAGCAATCCTAATTCATCGGCTTTATCCAAAAGCACTGTCTGTCCTATTCCCCGATGGAAATTCAGCATATTAAGTCCGAACTCCTTTGCAAGCCTGATTTGACGTTCGGCCAACTCGGGAGTAGGTATTATTCCATTCACTGGCCAGAATCCCCACGAAATAGCTGTACGCAATACGATTCGTTTCCCATTCAACTGAAAATAACGACCATCTTTACTGTCTTTTATCTCAAACCACCTGAATCCAAAACGCTTCCGGACCGAATGGGAGCTTCCATCTTTTCCATTCCAGTCTATTTGAAGCCAATAGAGGTTCGGGCTTTCCGGACTCCACAACTGTGCTTTAGGATATTGTAAGACAAATGAATAATACTCATCCAGTTTATCTCCGTTGACACGGATACTTTTATCATATAAAACCTGATTATCATCAGAAGCCGGGAAAAGGCGGAAGCGCAATTTCCCATCTGGATATTTCTGTTTTAACAAGTTATCCACCTTTACCTTCGCACAAACGGTAGTTATCTGCGGAGTATTTTGCACGAACACATCACTGATGTAATTAGGGTCTACCCACTCCAGTTCTACCCGTCCGGTTATTCCTCCAAATCCATGACTCGGAGTAATTCGTCGCTCTCCCCAGAAATGCGGATTAAAATCAGTCCAGGTAAAATTTCCATCAGGATCTATTATCCTCACCGCCAACGAATTTTTCTTTCCGGCCGACACGTAATCCGTAATATCAAAATAAAATGGAGTGCCAAAAGCTTCATCTTTTCCTACAAATTTCTGGTTGACAAAAACCTCTGCACAGAATCGTACACTTTCAAATTTCAGCAGCAGGCGTTGGCTGTTTTTAATATGAGGCAGCAAGAAGTCGGTACTAAACCAGGAAACCCCAGTATAATCTCCTGACAATCCAAACTTTTCACCAGATTCCATTCCCCAACAATATGCTTCTACTGTAGCTGGAATACGAATCTGTTTGCCCTGAAAAGGAAGTTGTTCCCATCCGCATAAGGGAGCGGAAGCATCTGCAACGACAGGGGCCTCCTTATCAAGCCACAATCTCCAGTCATTTAAGGACAAATCTATCTGTCGAGCTTGCAAACTTGCCCACAGTAAAGAACTAAACAGGAAAAATGCAAATAATCTTTTGTTTTTCATATACTTATAAGATTAAAAAAGGGAGCTGCCAAAGCCACTTTATCAGTGACCATGGCAGCCAAGAAACCTAACTTTAATTAGAAAATCAGGCTGAAACTTAAGATAAGAACAACCATTAATGCAAAAGAAATACCCCACCAGAAACCTACTGAATTATACCATTTGCTACCTAATCCGTCCTTCAGGTTAGTCAAGTCTTTCAAATTCAGCACCAGACCAGAAGAAACCTGCTCGGCTTTCGGTTTAGGAGTGAAGTGAGCGGAAACCATGCAAGTAACCATTGCTACCGCCCAGACAATCAGTCCCTGGTTGGCAAAAGGCTTGACAAACTGTGCAAAAGCCGTATGCGAATCGGCCAAAGGACCAAATTCCAGGTACTTCAACAGAATACCGACCACAAAAGATACGATTACTGCGGTCAACGCGTCCTGCCCGTTGACTTTCTTCCAGAGCATACCTATCAGGAAGATGGCCGAGAACGGAGGAGCGATAAAGGTATATAGGGTCTGAATGTAGACAAAGATGTTTATCTTCGTCATGGCCAGCAATACTGCCAAGGCAATAGATACAATAAGAATGATGGCACCAGCCCATTTCCCTACCCTTACCTCCTGCGCTTCCGTGGCCTGACGGTTCACGTAATGCTTGTAAAAATCAAGGGTAAAAATAGTTGAAGTAGAATTCAACACCGAGCTGACAGTACTCTGAATAGCACCAAATAAGGCAGCTAACAACAAACCGGTCATAAAGGGTGGAACCAGCTTGGAAATCATCATGATATAAGTTTTGTTAGCCTCTTCACTCATTACCGACCAGTTGCTGGAGAACAAGAAATCAGGTTTCATCACAAACCAGATTAAACCGGGAACCACCACAATAAACGGCAACAGCAGCTTCAGGAAGGAAGCGAATACCATTCCCATTCTGGCATGGTAGATGTCTTTTGCAGCAAATACTTTCTGAATCATGTGCTGATTGATAACTGTGTACCACAAGCCGATATAGAAGAAAGAGAACACCCAGTGAGTCCAAGGCGTAGTGGTATGATTAACCGGCTGCAACACCGACAAGCGGTTGTAGCTATCGCCTTCCGCAGAACCTGCCAGCATGTTCACCACATTCTTATTCAGCCATTCAGAAGCCCATCCGTCTTGACACTGGTTCACATTAATCATTCGGGAAAAACCGTCTACAATACTTCCATCCCCAATGTACGACAAGCCCAGGAAGGTAACCATGAGTCCTCCCATAACCATAATGACAATGGTAAGCACATCCATCCAGGCCACCGACTTCAGTCCTCCCCATATCGCCCATACACCAGAAGCAAAGGCAATCAAGAAGATAGAGATGAACAACCCCCAGTTAGGAATATATCCAGCTGTAATGGAAGTAATGTCCAGTCCCATGAGCTTATTGAAACCCAGGGCTTCTTCTACAATCAGTCCGCCTCCATAAATTACAGGAGCCATGAAGGCCGTTACATTTGCCAATATTGTGATAAAGGCAAACAAGAGACGTATTTCTTTATTGAAACGTTTTTCCAGAAATTCGGGTGTGGTATACACCTTTGAGCCCAGCAGAAAAGGAATAAACAGCCAAATAAGAAAGGAGAATGCAATGACAGCACTCCACTCCGGCGTGGCCACTACAATTCCATACAATACCGCAGCTCCAATCATTCCTAAAAAGTGTTCAGTACTGATATTGGCTGCAATATAGGAACTCCCTACCACATACCACGGAAGAGTCTTACCAGCCAGAAAATAGTCGGATGCAGCCTGTTTCTTGCTACGCCCTACATACCATCCAATAAAGCTCAAGAAAAAGAAATATCCAAAAAAGGATACAAAATCAAGCAGTTGAAGATCCATATTACATTATTTTACAGGTACAAAAATATCACCATCGCGCTGTGCTACAGTGAATGAACGTGCAACGGAGTTGTCTGACACACGTTTCATTTCTTTATCAAAAGACACCGTCACTTCGGAATTTCCGTAAGGATTATACACCACGGTTCCTCCCTCAAACTCTCTTATCCAGCTTCCATCCGTCTGGCGCTGTCCCTTTGCCAATGGCTTGCCTAAATTCACGTCATAGAATGAATACCAGTCATGGTAATGGTCTGGAGTGGGCAGAGGATTCGGATCGCCATACAGCACATATCCGTCACTCATCGTAAGACCCAAAGTCGTAGTGGCACGCATTCTGCGCAAGTCTTTCCGGTTTCCCCACACTTCCAGGCAGTTCACCTGAGGCTCCAGGAAATTCTCTTCATAATATTGCAGAGCCTCTTCTATCTTGCTCCAATTACGCTTGTTCACGTCATCTTTGGAATACAACTTAAGCCCTTCCACCGGCATGCTGAGGGAATCTATCGGGTTCAACTCCATAAATGCCCCGTTGATATAGTCTTTATACTTCATTCCGTCTTCTATGTCGTCGTGTATATTGACAATAATCAGCTTATCTTTTCCGATAGCCTTACGAATCCGCTTGATGACTTCCAGGTTACCGCTCCAGTCGAGCATGATGCCGTCGTAAACCCCGCATTCCACTGCGATTTTAGCCTGACGGGCTATATTATCAAGAAGTCCTTCATTCTTATAGTCAAGCAGATAGAAAGGTTCCCATCCTCCTAACCAGCCTTTCTTGATATTTCCATTCTCATCACGAAGCCACCAGTCGCTGTCTTCCGGCAAGAAGCTCATCGGTGCATCCCGCCATCTCACTTCGAACAGACACACCATATTCGGATTCAGTTCCTGAAGCCGACGGCGATTCTCTAATGCGTGTGACAGACTCTCCTTGGTAAACTCCGTAGCAAGACCGTGATATTTATGATCCCATGTAAGGCCTAAAATCAAATCGACCCCTTCTCCCAGCTGACTCAGCGGTTCTTCCCACATCAGGTCATGCTTGGCACAAGCCTTAATGCGATTTTCCTCTGTATCAACCGGATATTCCGGCATATCAATGTTATACCATGCCATAAAAGCTGACGGATAGTCACGCGAATCCACCCGCTCCGCCAAAGGTTTCCTGTCCACCTTTGCAGATGAACAGGAAACCATACACATAGCAATAACTCCAAGACTAAACAAATTCTTCATCATATCGTTTTCCTTTTTCATTCATGAGACATATCTGTTTCTTTACCATCCATCTGGAGCAATGAAACTACTGAAAAAGGCGTATGTCCTTCTTTTATATAGCCTTCCATGATTTCTACCATTTCAGGATGTTCTTCTTTTACATCTTTCTGTTCAGACACATCGTCTGTCAAACGGTACAGAGAAGTTTCTACCGGTTTTGCACCCTTTCCCTGGCGCACATTCAATTTAATGTACTTCCAGTTATCGGCTACTACGGCCTGTTTTCCTCCTTCTTCATAGAATTCGAAATACAGATATTTATGCTTTTCCTGCTTAGCGGTATCACCTAACAGTGTAGGCAACAGTGACAAGCCATCCGTATCGGCCGGTTTTTCTACTTTAGCGATGTCACAGAAAGTTGGCAACACATCCCAGAAAGCCGACAAATGGTTGCTGGTAGAACCGGCTTTCACCTTGCCCGGCCATTTTACGATGAACGGAGTACGGATACCGCCATCCCACATGTCACGTTTCTTTCCTCTGAGGTCGCCATTGCTGTCAAAGAAGTCAACCTTGTGTCCACCTTCCTGGTGAGGGCCGTTGTCGGAAGCGAACATGATAATCGTATTGTCGGCCAGACCTTCTTTTTCCAGGTATGCTACCAAATCACCCACCTGCTTATCAATAATCTGCATCATTTGTGCAAAGCCTTTTTCCACTTCAGGCCAGTCTTTGGCAGCAATATCCGCATTATGTGAAGGTACCTCGCATCCGTTAGGAGCCGCTTCGTTATTGGCATGAGGCAGGTTCAATGCATAATAGATGAAGAACGGGTTCTCCTTATTGTCTGAAATGAATTTCAAGGCTTCCTTTTCAAACAAATCCGGCGCATATTGTTTACGGGCATCCAGTCTTGCCACTCCGGTGCCTTCGGGCATATCGGCCCACGGATTTGTGCCGTCTTCTGCCAAAGCTAACTTGTTACCGGTAAGTTCTTCCTTCACTCCGTTTCTGTATAAGAATTCAGGGAAACAATTGTGTGCATGCCACATGTTCAGATACCCGTATGAAAGGTCGAATCCTTTACGTTGCGGGTCATCCTGCGGAATCGGATGGCCAATTCCCCATTTTCCGATTACGGCTGTTTTATATCCGGCACCTTTCAACACACTGGCCAGAGTAGCTTCGTTGTCGCCCAAAAGCTGCGGTCCGGGCTGATTACCTCTTACGGAAGTATGTCCCGTATGCTTTCCTGTCATCAAACATGCACGTGACGGGCCCGACACGGTTGTTCCACAATAATGGTTGGTAAACAGCATACCATCTGCCGCCAATTTGTCGATATTAGGAGTTTCATATTTCTTTTGTCCAGTAAGACTTAAATCTCCCATCCCCATATCATCTACTAAGAAATAGATGATATTAGGCTTTTTTTCCTCTACTTTTTTCTGCTCTGCGCAACCGGTAGCAACGATTGATGCCAAAAGCATTGCTCCGCAGTATACTTTTTTATTCATAACGATTAATATTTAAAGTGTTTGATTTTCAACTTCACAAAAGAAGCGATTATAAGGCGTATACTTTATTTCTTTTGTACAGCATATTGTATTTTCTGTACACATTGTCCAGAAATCTTCGGACAATCAAAGCTGCCGTACGATAGGCTAACAAATGCGTACACGCGCACAAACATCTTCTTCCTGTCGCGCGTATTTTTGTCACATCATTATTCACATTAACAGAAATAACCATGAAACAAGTATGTAATCCGAAACTCGCAATGACTCCTCCGATGGGATGGAACAGCTGGGACTGCTTTGGCCTGGATGCGAACGAAGCGGAGGTAAAAGAAAACGCCAGATACATGGCGGCACATTTAAAAGAATTTGGATGGGAATACATCGTCGTAGATTTGGGATGGTATGCCCCGGGAGTAACCACTACCAATTACAAGAAAAAAAACATTCCCATGATAACGGACGAATTCGGACGTTTGATTCCGGTGGAAGAAAGATTCCCTTCTTCGGCAGGTGGAAAAGGATTCAAGCCACTGGCCGAGTACGTACACTCTCTCGGACTGAAATTCGGTATCCACATCATGAGAGGTATGCCATGGATTGCAGCTGAAAACAAACAGGTCATCAAGGGAACAGATATTACCTGCAATCAGGTGGCAGAAGAAAATGACCAGTGTCTATGGTATGGCAGCATGTACGGAATAGATTGTACAAAAGAAGGTGCTCAGGCGTATTATGATTCACTGATTGAACTATACACTTCGTGGAATGTGGATTTCATCAAAGCAGACGACATGGGTACCTGGGATGGTGACGGATTGAATTCTCCTCTGCGCACCGATGAACTGGAAGCACTGGCTGCATCCATTGAAAAATTTGGCAACAAGATTGTATTAAGCGTTTCGCCCGGTGCGGCTTATATCGGAAATGCCTATCACCTGAGCAGACATGCACACATGTGGCGAATTTCATGCGACTTCTGGGACAACTGGGAAGCATTAAAAAGACAGTTCCCCCGATGCGCTGCCTGGAGCAAGCGAAAAGTAGCCGGACACTGGCCGGATGCAGACATGCTTCCCATGGGTAGAATTGGTATCCGAGGAGAAGTGGGTGAAGCCAGAAATACCAACTTTACATACGACGAACAAATCACCCTGATGAGCCTCTGGTGCATCTTCCGTTCTCCACTGATGTTTGGAGGCGACCTTCCACAAACAGATGCTACTACCCTGAGTCTGATTACCAACAAGGAAGCACTCGAACAGAACCAGCATAGCAAAAACAACCGGCAAGTCTATGCTGATGAAAAACTGATTGTATGGACGGCCGACCATGAGAATGATTCCAAGCACTACATTGCCTTGTTCAACATCGGTGAAACCAATCTCCAGGGAGAAAAATTAGCATCTTTCCTCAAAGACCAGCTTCCTGCACTGGATGCATGGAACCACAAGCTGATTCAAAAGGAGGATGAAATCACAATTGCTCCTCATGGTGCCTTATTGTTAGTAAAAGATTCCACCAAATAACTTAAGCCGATTATCATGGAAAAAACAATATCACCCTTCTCCAAGCCTCTCTACGTCATGACCAAACCCGTAGGTGCCATATGCAATCTGGCTTGCAAATACTGTTACTATCTGGAAAAAACGAACTTATACAAAGAAAACACTTCCAAGTTCGTGATGAGCGACAGTCTGCTTGAAAAGTTCATCGAGGAGTATATCAATTCACAAACCATGCCGCAGGTATTGTTCACATGGCATGGTGGAGAAACCCTGATGCGTCCACTAAGTTTCTACCAGAAGGTGGTGGAACTTCAGAAGAAGTATGCAAACGGAAGAACGATTGATAACTGCATCCAGACGAATGGTACCTTATTAAACGATGAATGGTGTGAGTTTTTCCATGATAATCACTGGCTGGTGGGCATTTCGATAGACGGACCACAGGAATTCCATGATGAATACCGGAAGAACAAACAAGGCAAACCTTCATTTATGAAAGTCATGCAGGGCATTCACCTGTTAAACAAGCATCAGGTGGAATGGAATGCCATGGCTGTGGTCAATGATTACAATGCCGACTACCCCTTGGAGTTTTACCATTTTTTCAAAGAACTTGGCTGCCGGTACATTCAGTTTACTCCGATTGTAGAAAGAATTCATACGCATGCCGACGGAAGACATCTGGCCCACGCCTTGCAGAAAGATGAAAAACTGGCCGATTTCTCGGTAAGCCCCGAACAATGGGGAAATTTCCTCTGCACCATATTCGACGAATGGGTAAAAAATGACGTGGGAGAATACTTTATCCAGATTTTTGATGCTACACTGGCCAACTGGATGGGAGCTCAACCGGGCGTATGTACCATGGCTCCCACTTGCGGACATGCAGGAGTGATGGAATTTAACGGCGACGTATACTCTTGTGACCACTTTGTGTTTCCGGAATTCAAGTTAGGAAACATCTACGAAAAATCACTGATTGAAATGATGTACAGTGAAAAACAGATTCAATTTGGCCAGCAAAAGAAAGATTCCTTACCTAACAAATGCAAGGAATGCAACTACCTGTTTGCCTGCAACGGAGAATGTCCTAAAAACCGGTTCCTGACCACAGAAGACGGTGAACCGGGACTAAACTATCTCTGCAAAGGCTATTATCAGTTCTTTGACCACGTAGCTCCCTACATGGATTTCATGAAAAAAGAACTACTGGCAGAACGTCCACCTGCCAATGTGATGAAATGTCAGAATGAGAATTATTATCTAACAAATATTCTTCCCATTCTTCTTGTATAAATTCTTTATTTTTCCACATTTAGGCAAGTAACATTTTCTCCTTTCCCCTCCTCATTACAATAAAAACGACTCCACTGTTTACACTCTCCTTAGAAAAAGCAAAAACTCAGCCCCCCACGAACTTTTTCAATAACACCCCAGCAAAAATGTAAAGCAAACTATCAACTATAATCAAACGCCCTCGTACATTTATGTGAAAATAGAGTTAAATTTACCTCGACACGAACGTGACGAGGTCTTGACACGTTCGTGCGGATGTCTCGTCACGTACGTGTCGAGATGTTGACAGCTACGTGTCGAGGTATTTTCGTATAAGCGTTCCGGAAATTACCAAGAAGCGTTTTCCATAAAACCCTACACCTCTCTCCTCACCTTCCGTTTGTAAGCAAAGCTTTGCCACTTTTCTTCCGGCCATTGCTGCCGCTGCATCTCAAAGCGGGCCATCACGAAAAGCAAGTCCGACAGGCGGTTCACAAACCGGAGAATCTCCAGCGGCACAGCGTCCTTGCGGTGGAGCGTCCACAGCCGTCGTTCGGCCCGGCGTGCCACGGCCCGGGCATACTGCAACTGGGCAGACAGCGGGGTGCCTCCCGACAGAATGAAGTAGCCGTTGTCTTCAAGCTGCGACATCATCTCATCCATCCACTCCTCACAAAACTTGTCCAAATCTTGCGGAAGCTCGTTCGGATTCTGTGCCCTGAGGGCAGAGGGGGTGGCCACGTGACTCATCACGACCATCAGGTTGCGCTGTATGAAATAAAGCTTGTGCTGCCACTCGTCTTTTTCCGGCAACAGGCTCCGGATGATGCCCAGCAAGGCGTTCAGTTCGTCCAGACAACCATTTGCTTCGATGCGAATGTCATCCTTGGGCACGCGTGTACCTCCATGAATACCGGTCGTACCCTCGTCTCCGGTCCGAGTATATATTTTTCGCATAATTCGATGTGTATTTTAGTCCCACAATTTAAAAAAGTCATTCTCTCCCCAGTACCAGTGTGTATATCCGGCAATTACGTTTTTATAACGGTACAAGGGGGTATCCACAAGTGCCCCTTTCACGTTGTACTGGCTCACTTCGGAGGGCAGCAAATCGGGCTGTATCACCGATGAATAATGAAATTCATGTCCTTTGAGTTGCATTCCGCGATACTGTGCCGTGCGGTATCCTAAATGCAGTCGCATTTTTTCCAGCGTACATTCCAAAGGCAACACGCCTGCCATCGGATAGGAGTCGCCTTCTCGCGAAATCAGTTTCCGGCACAGATACATCATTCCTCCGCATTCAGCAAAAAGTCGCCCGCCGTGTTCAGCGAAATCCCTCAACTGCGCCCCTAACCTTTCATTACGGCTCAGTGCTTCGGTAAAAAACTCCGGATAGCCGCCCGGCAGATACACGTAATCGGCCCGGGGCAGTTCGTCGCCTGACAGCGGACTGAAGGTCACCACATCTGTTTTCTGGGAAAGAATGTCCAGGTTTTCCTTGTAGAGGAAATTGAATGCGGCATCCTGGGCCACGGCGATGCGGGGCCGGTGAAGTCCGTCGGAGGTGATAATCGGTGAAACCGGATGAGTATCGTGCATATCCAACGGACGTGCGGCAATCTCTAACAGACGTTCCACATTCACATACTGCTCAATCCCGTCTGCTACTCTGTCGGACAAGGCATCGATTTCTGATTCCTTGCCGATGGTCAGTCCCAAATGACGGGAGGGAACTTCTATATCCGGCATCTTGGGCAGATAACCTAAGTCGACCACGCCCACATCGGCACAGGCGTCTTTCAGGTACGAATAGTGCGAAGGAGAACCTACCTGATTGAAGATGACTCCTGCCACCTCCACCTTGGGAGAGAAATGCTTCAATCCATACAGGATTGCGGCGACGGTATAGGCTGAAGAGCGTGCATTGAGGACGACTACGACGGGCAGGTTCAGCAGGGAGGCAATCTCGGCACTGCTCCCTTTCATCCGGTCGTATCCGTCGAACAGGCCCATCACGCCTTCCACCACACAGGCAGAAGCGTCTTGGGCATACCGTGCATACACGTCACGCACATGAGTCTCCGAAGCCATCCAAGTGTCCAGATTGACAGATTCCCGGCCTGCAGCAATGGCATGAAACTTTCCGTCAATATAGTCGGGTCCGCACTTGAAGGGTTGCACGTGCATGCCTCTTCTTTTGAGTACCCTCAGCAGTCCCATTGTAAAGGTGGTCTTGCCACTTCCGGAGGCGGCAGCTCCAATCAAGAATTGAGATTTGACTAACGACATAAGCTTTCAGTCTTTATTTTCCAAGTCTTTCTTTTTCTTTACGATGTCAATCTGTCTGTGCTTGAGGATAAAGCGGATATGGTCGATGTAAATCTGCTGGATGGCGGGTTGCTCGCCCAATCCTTCCATCAAAGGGGTGACTTTGTATCCTTTCTCTTCCAAGGCTTCTTTCATGCCGACTGCGATGTCGTTTTTGGCATGGTCGCCGGCTACAAACATAAAGGGTACCAGCTGCACTTGCTTGATTTTCTTTTGTGCCTGCAATCTGTTGACAGCATTATCGAAGGTGGGATAGCCTTCTACCGTACCGACGGTGAAATCGGAGTGTCCTTCGGCTTGCAACATATAATCCAGCATGGCATACTGGGCAGTGGCAGGTGTATAGGTGCCATGACCTACCAGTATGGTGAAGGTTTTCTTCCGACTCTTCTCTGCCAGACAGTCTATCACCTGCTTGTAGTCTTCGGGTGTGTAGAGCAACGGCATGCCCAGACGGATTTCCTTGAACAAAGGGCGCATCTGGTCTATATCTTTACGGAGTGACTCCATCTCGATGCCATCAATGAGGTTGGTCGACTGGATAATCACGTGGGTGTAGCCTTCAGCCTTGAGCTGAGCCAGCGCTTCCACCGGATTCAGCTTGCGCACGCCGCGCTTGGCCAACCGGTGCATGATGATACGCGAGGTATAGGCTTCACGGAACTCCAACTGGGGAAATTCCGCCTTGGCTTTCCGGTTGATGGCATCGATGGTGAGGGCACGGGTATCATCGTGCGTGGTACCGAAATGGACCATCAGCAGCGCGATTTTATCGCCTTCCTGAAGATTCTGCATCACATCTTCGTGCACAAAATTTCCTTCCGCATGAGCATAAACGGGCGAGAATAAGCCACACAGGGCGATATAGCAGGAAACAAGAATCGATTTTACTTTCATAATTACATTAAATTCGTAAACAATAATCTCACGCAAAGATAATGTCATCTTCTCATTTCCCGAAAACGGACAATACTATAGATTGTTATAGTATGACAAAAAGTAATTATAGAGCGTTTGTTTTTAATTATATCCTTTAACTTTGCAATACGGTTTCTCGTTTGAAACGGAATAGATTAAACACTTTTTACATACTCCCCCAACCGGTTGGTATGGCAAAAAGTAATAACACACAAAAAATAGACCATGAAGCATATGATTGGGTGGGTATGTCTGTGCATACCCTTCTTGTTTGGCTGTACAGGAAAAAAAAGTTCGAATGCAGATGATAAAGCGAATGTAAACAGCACTTTCACCGCCGCCGATACGAATGCCTGTATTGTTCCGAAATACGCAAAAGGATTTCAAGTGACTTACACCGAGAAAGGCTATTGTCTGCTGGACATCAGGGACCCGCAAAAGGAAGAAGGCGGAGAGTCTTATCACTTTGTACTGAAGCCGAAAGGGCTGAAAATAACTGATGCACCGCAAGGTTATACCGTCATTGAGAGGCCTGTCAAGAGCACCATCTGCATGACTTCCCTGCAACTTTCCAACTTTATCAAATTGGGCGAGCTGGATGCCGTGGTCGGCATTACGAGTACCCGCCATCTTTTCAACGCCGACATGCAGAAAAGACTGGATGAGGGAAAGACGCACAAGATTGGCATAGAGGGCAATTTTGACAACGAAATCATCATGGGTATCAACCCTGACATTATCTTGATTTCACCTTTCAAGCGTGGAGGATATGATGCGCTGACAGAGGTGGGCATCCCCCTTATTCCGCACTTGGGATACAAGGAGATGACTCCTTTGGGACAGGCGGAATGGATTAAGTTCGTCGGACTGCTGATTGGGAAAGAAGAGAAGGCAAACCGCATCTTTGCTGACATTGAGAAACGTTACCTGGAGCTGACGAAGCTGACCTCACAGGTGAAGAAACGGCCTGTCGTGTTCAGCGGTGAACTCCGTGGGGGCAACTGGTATGCCGTGGGAGGAAAGAGTTTTCTTGCCCAGCTGTTCGAGGATGCCGGAGCCGACTATTTCCTGAAAGATGACACGCGTTCCGGAGGGGTATCGCTGGATTTTGAGACGGTGTACAGCCAAGCAGCTTACGCGGACTACTGGAGAATCGTCAACAGTTACAAAGGGAACTTTTCTTACCAAGCCCTGCAAACTGAGGACATCCGATATGCCGATTTTCAGGCTTTCAAGAAGAAGCAGGTCATTTACTGCAACATGAGCCAGAAGCCGTTCTATGAGAGTATGCCGGTGGAGCCGGAAGTGGTTCTGGCAGACCTGATTGCGGTTTTCTACCCGCAGCTGTTGCCCGACCATACCCCACGCTATTATGAACTGTTAAAACAATAACTCCCCTGTCGCATGAAACGTCCGGTCGCACTTTATATGTTGCTTATCGCCCTATTGATTTTCGTGTTCTTCCTGCTGAACATCCTTTTGGGTTCCATACAGATTCCGTTCAAGGATGTATGGCACATCTTATGGGGAGATTACAACGGAAATGAGATATGGCAGAATATCATATGGAAATCCCGCATTCCGCAAGCGCTGACGGCGCTGGTGGCAGGTGCCGGATTGTCGGTAAGCGGACTACAGATGCAGACAGTGTTCCGTAATCCGCTGGCCGGACCGTCTGTCTTAGGAATCAGCTCAGGTGCCAGTATGGGCGTGGCCTTCGTGGTCTTGTTGTCGGGCACCATCGGAGGTGTTGCTTTAAGCAAGGTGGGGGTCATGGGTGAGATTGCCTTGACCATTTCGGCGATTATCGGTTCACTGTCCATCATGGCGCTCATCATCTTCGTTTCGCAGAAAGTGAAGGGAAACGTAACACTACTGATTATCGGAGTAATGGTGGGCTACGTGGCCAATGCGGTCATCGGGGTACTGAAATATTTCAGTGTGGAAGAAGACATACGGGCCTACGTTATCTGGGGATTGGGAAGCTTTGCCCGCGTATCCGGCAACCAGATGACGCTGTTTGTTTCAATTATGCTAGTGCTCCTGCCGCTTTCGTTCCTGCTGGTGAAGACCTTGAACCTGTTATTGTTGGGAGATGCCTATGCGCGCAACTTGGGACTGAACATCAGAAGGGCCAGGTTGCAAGTCATCACTTGCTCCGGCGTATTGGTGGCCATCGTCACGGCCTACTGCGGGCCGATTATATTTTTAGGCCTGGCGGTTCCTCATTTATGCCGCAGCCTGTTCCGCACGTCAGACCACCGCATCCTGATGCCTGCTTCCCTGCTAATGGGAGGAGCCATGGCCCTTGTGTGCAACCTGATAGCTCGCATGCCGGGATTTGAAGGAGCGCTTCCCGTCAACTCTGTAACAGCACTGGTGGGGGCTCCGGTGGTAATCTCGGTTTTGTTCAACAAACGACGCAATGACATGAACGAATGATGGAAAAGAATCACATACAAATCAATCATCTCACAATCGGATACAAGGAAAGGGGAAACCGGAAGGTGGTAGCCTCCGACATCAATGCGACCATCAAAAGCGGGGAACTGACCTGCCTGTTAGGAGCGAACGGCATCGGAAAATCCACACTGCTTCGCACCTTATCCGGATTTCAGGCTCCATTAGAAGGTGAGATTATCGTCAGGGAAAGGCTGTTGTCGGCGTATTCCGACAAGGAATTGGCCACTATCATTGGCGTGGTGCTGACAGAGAAATGCGAATTGAGAAACATGACCGTGGAAGAGTTGGTGGGCATGGGAAGAAGTCCGTACACCGGATTTTGGGGACGGCTGGGCAAGCACGACAAGGAGGTGATTAACGACTCCATCAAGCTGGTCAACATTGAGCACCTAAGGTACCAAATGGTGCATCAGTTGAGCGACGGTGAGAGACAGAAAGCCATGATTGCAAAGGCGCTGGCTCAACAGACGGACATTATTTTCCTGGATGAACCGACTGCCTTTCTCGACTTCCCGAGCAAGGTAGAAATTATGCAACTGTTGCACCGCTTGTCGCATACCAGCAACCGCACCATCTTCCTGTCTACTCATGACCTGGAACTGGCATTACAGATTGCCGATAAAGTCTGGTTAATGAACAAGGAAAACGGCGTGAGAACCGGAACCCCGGAAGATTTGTCGCTGGATGGCAGTCTCAGCCATTTCTTCTTGCGGAAAGGCATCCGGTTTGACATGGAGAGCGGACTGTTCCGTATCGCCAAACAGGCTACGGTTTCCGTACGTCTCCTCGGAGAGGGATACCGGTACACCATGGTACAGAAGGCGCTTGCCCGACACGGAATTGACGGAAATAAAGCGCACGAATCCGACTGGCGCATAGAGGTCACCGACACGTCTTTCCTGCTCCATCCTGCCAACGGACAGACTGTGCAGGTGTCCACCATCGAAGATTTATTACAGTCAGTGCACCAGCTACTTGCCGCCCTGCCCCGTTAAACGGCAGGCAATGTGTCCCTCCTCGTCTATCAGCATCAACGTAAGTTCTGTCCGGTTAAGCAAGGACAGGCAATGCTTCATACACAAATTCAGAAGTGCAGGAAAGAAAAGAACTGCATCCGGTTCTGGGAGTCCTTTCCACAACTCTCTTGCCAAAGTCATGTCCGAAATTACCTTCTGTGCTTCGGGAGAACAGCCACAGTCGCGAGCCAACTCCATAAGGAACTGCTTGTTCATCACCACCTGCTTGCTGTAAGTATTCAGATGCCCTTCTGCCAGTTTCACCGCTTTCCCCAGCATGATGCCCATCGTCACTTTACCAATATGCAGGTCGTCCGCAATCTTCAGCGTGTCACCAATATAATTCCCGTAATGCACAAACGCCTGCGGGGGTAAGTCCGGATACTCACGCTTCACAAATTTCTCGCTTTTTGCCCCGGAGTTGATGACCAGACGACCGGCTCCGATTGCCTGGCAGACTTCCACCTCCCGACGAATGGCTTCCACAAAAGCTTCGGAAGAAAAGGGCCGTACAATGCCTGAAGTCCCGATAATGGAGATTCCTCCTACAATGCCTAATTTGGGATTGAATGTACGAAGGGCAAGCTCCTCTCCTCCCGGTACAGAAATCGTGACATCCAGTCCCCCGTCGTACAGTGCCGACAGTTCCCGGACAATCATCTGCCGGGGTGCCGGATTGATGGCGGGCTCTCCCACCGGAAGTCCCAGCCCCGGAAGGGTAACTTTCCCTACTCCTCTTCCCTGCAGGAAATGAATGCCGGGTTGTGCCGAAAAAGAAACCTTTGCCTCTATCACGCTGCGGTTGGTCACATCAGGGTCGTCGCCCGCATCTTTCACCACGGCAGCCGTGGCCGATGCATCCTCTTCCTGCCAGACCGATTTGACCGGCAAAGACAACTCTTCCCCGTCGGGAATATGAAAGCGTACCTCTGAAAGAGACTCACCGGTAAGTAACCTGATTAAGGCAGCCTTGGCCGCAGCCGTGGCACATGCCCCGGTCGTATAGCCGCTGCGCAAGGGATAAAAATCGGGCAGCAAACGTTCGATAGCTTTACGAAGTCCGTGTATGCCTGTCACCGTGATGAAACCGGCTGGCAGTGCCGGGCGACAAACCGCATAGACCACAATACCCAAATGTCGGGCAGCCTCCATTTTTTCGACAAAGCCGCCACTCTCTCCGCTTTCTTTGGTCAAGATGGCTTGCGGATTCAACTTCTCCAGGAGTTCCGTTTCCGGCGCGTCTTCGTGGTAGAATACCAGGCGGCTTGCATCAAAGCCCTGTCGCAAAGCCAGCGAAACAGACTCTTCCCTATCGAGAATACGGAACCAACATTCTGGTCGTAAGGTGTCATCGGCCCAGAAATCGCGCAGTTTACCGATAGTCTGCACACCCGTCAGTGCCAGCAGTCGGGAGATGCCTTCTTCCTTCAGCCGGCGGACAGCCTCCTGATAGTTCTTGCACCAGATGACTTCATCCGTCCGCGCAGGATAGATACGCTCAAAGCGGACCACATCCAGGTGAAGCTTCCGGCTTACCTGCTCCACGGTCTCATGCAACTGGACGGCAAAAGGATGGGCCGCATCAACCAACAGGCGTATGCCCTGGGAACGGCAGAAGTCTTCCATCTTTTCCGCATCCATTCCCCCAGTCACACGCTGTCCGTGACGGCAACACACCTGCTGCCACTCTCCACGCGTAGAGTAGAAATAAGGCTTGCCCGATTCGTCCAGCACCTTCACAGCCAGGCGACCTTCTGTGGTTCCACCTAATACCAGTATCATGAGCGGAACAAATGTTTAAAGTCAGAAGCATACAAACGCGAGAGCCCCTTACGGTTATCTATCGCTTCTCCCACTACTAACAGAGTAGTCAGTGTCAGATTGTTTTCACGTACGATACGTGCCAAATCCTTCAGTACGCCCCGGTATATCTTTTCTTCCTTCCATGTCAGTTTGTAACAGGCAGCCACAGGAGTCTCCGGCGGATAGGCCTGCAGCAATTCGCGCTGCACGTCCTCCACAATGGAAGCACTCAGGTAGATACACATGGTACTTTGTGACTGGGCCAGCTTGTGCAACTGCTCTTTCTCCGGCATAGGGGTTCTTCCCTCTCCACGGGTCAGGATAATACTCTGCACTTTTTCCGGTATGGTAAACTGCGAACGCAAAGCGGCAGCGGCAGCCTGGAAAGAAGAGATTCCCGGCGTGATGTGATAGCTCATGCCGTAAGCATCGAAGAAGGCCATCTGTTCCTGGATGGCTCCATAGATACACGGATCGCCTGTATGAAGACGGACCACGAACAGTCCCTTGTCGTAGAACTCTTTCATCAGGGCAAACTGTTCCTGCAAATCCATGTGAGCCGAACTGCGTACCACTGCCCCCTCCTTTGCATAATAAGTCAACTCACGCGGCACGAGACTGCCAGCATACAGCACCAGGTCGGCCTTTTCAAGCATCTGCTTGCCACGCACGGAAATCAGTTCCGGGTCACCCGGTCCGGCTCCTACAATTTCGATGTGTCCTCCACGTACCGCATTTGCCTCCAGCGTCACGGCAAAGGTGAAATGTGAGCTTGGTGTCAGCTCGCCCTTCTGTTTCTCAACCAGCCATTTTCCGCATCCGCTGCTCTTGCATGCCGCACTTTCGGCTACTCCATACACACCGGTCACTTCATAGACCTTCTGCGACGGGTTGGGAATCTTCATGCCGCTCAGTTCTTCCGAAGAATAGATGCAAACCTTCGCCTGCGGCCATTTATCCTGCAAGGCCTTCAACAACGGTTCGTCCTTCTTCAGCGCTATTGTACTGATAGTAGTCAGTGACAACGGAGAAAGATGATACGCTTTCAGGGAATCCTCGATGTACTCAGCAATCCCGTCGGGCACACACTGCTTCTTACAGCCCACTCCTAAATGCAGCACCTGCGGACGATAATACAACGCCTGTACTGGTGCTTCGTACTCATAAGGAGTGACGGCTATCAGCAAATCCGTTTCTTCGAAAGGAATATCCTCATAATGATAATACACCTTGACATACGGCGGAAGCGTGCGTTCCAGCCAGGCCGTACCCTTGTCCTTTATATCCAACAGCAAGGCCACTCTTTCCTGGTTTACAAAACGAGCAATCGCACGGTTCATTTCTTCGTGCGTGCAAGCGGTCTGCCATCCGAACTTAGAAGCCAGCAAATCCAGCGCCCACACCCCGTTACAGTCGCTTTGGGTGGTAATGACGGCCTGAGCCCCGATAATCGACGAAATCTGCTTCGCCCACTCGTTGGCCCCTCCTACATGCCCAGACAATACCGGAACCACAAACTGCCCGGTGCTGTCCATGCATACCACGGCCGGGTCGGCATATTTGCTCGACACACAGGGAGCAATGCAACGCACACAGATGCCCATGGCACCGATAAACAGGAAGCGGTCGTATGCCGCAAACGAAGCTGCCACGAAATCACCGTATGATTCCACCTGCGTACATCCATCGAGTGTTTTTTGTGAAAAAATGATACAATCTCCCAACTCCTTCTGCAGCAACTGTGCCATCGGCAATGCCTGAGAAGATATTAATATAATGGCTGTTTTCTCTTTCATTCTGCTTTCAATATTTCAATTGGATTATGGGCATCCACCACAAGCCGGATGCGTTCGGTCACCTGGCGTCCTACCTGAGCGATTCCCTCGTAAAACTGCTGCAAACTGTCCTCACTTACTGAATTGAACACAATCACTCCCCCCGGAAGCAAGAGCTCGTCTACCCGTTTCAGCAATTCCGGCAGCCGTCCTCCATGTCCGCCAATGAACACAGCATCCGGACGCGGAAGGTCCGCTAAAGACAGCTCCATGAAATCTCCGCCCACAAAACGTATTCCGGGAGTGCCCCACCTGACACTGTTTGCCCGCAACAATTCTTCTCCCTCCGGACGACGTTCGAATGCCACCACGTCCAGGTCGGGATACACACTTTTCGCCTCAATGGACACGGAACCGGTGCAACTGCCGATGTCCCACAACACCGTGCGGGCCTGCAAATCCAGTATACTCAGGGTTTGCAAGCGTACGGGCCTTTTCGTAATCATGTTGACACGCCCGTTCAACAGGTAGAATTCCGATTCGTTCAGTCCGAGTGGACGACGACGCAACTCCGTACGCAGAAGAATCATGCAGTTGGGTGACGTGAATTCGGAGTTCATGGCTTCTTCCACTGTAAATTCCCGTACCCGTTCGTCCACAATATTCCCCAAAGCCTCTCCCACATACAAGCGGTAGTTGTCGTATCCGTATGCATGCATCCGGGCAGCGATGGCCGCCGGAGTCTTCACCTTGTCAGTCAGCACGCCGAGCATGCCCTCCCCACGGATAAGAGCCGCATCAAACGCCTTCCACGGACGGCCTGTAAGCGATACCATCCGCATATCCTGATAGGGCAACAACAAGCGATGAGCCAGCATCTGCAACGAGTTGAACGTGGGATACACCCGAATACAGCTATCGGGCAACACACGCTGCACCGTATTGGCAAAGCCGAAGAACAGCGGATCGCCGGAGGCAAACACCACAATCTCACGGTACGCGGCATATTGCCGGAACACCTTCTCCAAAGGCACGGTAATGTCTATCCATACCGATCCTTCAGGCAAGAACCGCTCCACCAGCTGATGATGGCGTACGCCCCCCGAAAACACCTTTCCCCCAGAGATGACCTCCTGCACTTGAGGAGAAAAGTAAATCTCGGTACTGTCGCTGATGCCGATAATATGAAATAACTGCTTACACATCTCGTCCCGGTTTAACAGATTCCGCATCATCCAAGGTCATGATGGCATTCACCAAAGTAGCCGCCAGGTTACTTCCCCCTTTTCGGCCTTCAATAATCAGTTTAGGCACCTCCTTAAAGGTTTTTACCATGTACTTGCTTTCACACACATGCACAAAGCCCACCGGTGCCGCGATAATTCCTCCCGGATGTGCCTTTTGCTTTCTCATCAGAGAACACAGCTCCATCAAGGCCGTAGGCGCATTGCCAAATACGAACAAGGCATCCGGATGTTCCTCTACCGCCAAACGGATGCCTGCCTGCGTACGGGTAATCTTTTTCTCCGAAGCCATCTGCGCCACCCTCTCGTCGTTCAGGTAGCACTTTACCTCCAGCCCCAGCCGTTCAAGCGCCCGTTTCCGGATACCCGATGCCGCCATGGTCACGTCGGTCACAATGGTACGGACTTTTCCTTCCACCAACAGGGCATGCAGTCTCTCCACGGCATTCTCGTCGCTGTAAAGCAGGTTTTCCATCTCAAAATCGGCTGTCGTATGAATCGCATGCAGCAAAGCCCATTTATGTCCGAGCGGCAGGTCCGGATTCTTCAGTTCTTTGGCGATGGTAGCGAAACTGTTCATCATAATCTCCTGACCTATTCCTGCAGCATCCGGTTTCTCCTGCTGATAATATCCGCGGGGAGTAATCAGGTGGCCATTCCATTCATACGATTGCGAGTTACCTATCAGCACAACCGTAAACATATCCACCTCCTCTGGGCCAAAGTCGGTCAGTGTCGTGATACAGACCACCTCTTCCTCGCGTCCTGCCTGACGGACATAGCCCACCGGAGTATCCGCCTCACGCTCCTGCATGAAAATCTCTTTCAGGCGATGCAATTGCCAGTACCGGCCTTCGCTCTTCGGGTTGTAGACCGCCGTCACGAAATCGGCCGATGCCGCCGCCCGGATACGCTTCTCAATCTTCTCCCACGGGGTGAGCAGGTCGGACAAGGAAATCACGCAGAAATCATGGCCCACCGGCGCCCCTAACCTAGCAGCCGCCTTCTGAAACGCACTGATACCCGGCAACACTTCTATGGTGACGTCGCTCTTGCGCTCCCGCTTCATCTCATAAATCAGCGGAGCCATTCCGTAAATGCCGGAGTCGCCCGAACTGATAACACATACACACTTGCCTTGTTCTGCCAGTTCGAAGGCCTGACGGGCACGGTCGCGCTCGCGCTTCATTCCCGTGTCCACACACTCCGCACCTTCCTTCAAATACTGACGCACAAACTGGAAATAATAATTATATCCCACTACTACGTCAGAAGTCATTAAAGCCCGGACTACCGCCGGAGTAATATCCTCCGGGGAGCCCGGGCCTATGCCTGCTACTATTATTTTGTTTTCAGTCATCTTACTTTGATTCTATAACCTTTCTTATAGTTGCAAAGTTAACGAATTTATCAATTTTCCACCACTCTTAATGCATCAAAATAATAACCCTGTGCTATATCCGCGCCTTTTTCGGTCACTCCTGTAGCGACGTCATAAATATAGATACAGGTACTTGTCTCCGTATTGACACCAATGTAGGCCTTTCCGTTTAGCACTACCGAGCGTTGAGAGAAACGGCCGCTGCTGTAACCCACTTCCTTGCCATCGCATGCCAGACGGTTTCTCTTTCCGGTCTTCAGATCTACGATTGAGTAATACAAACTATAGGTATCTCGTCCTGCATCGGCCGACTGGTTTCGTGCATACGTCAGCGCCTTGCCATTACCCAGGTACTGCACCGTACACAGCTTTCCGTCCGCATTGGGATAACCATTGTAAGAAGCATCAAAATCAGACTCGCCTTTATTGATACGCAACAGGCAGCCCTCTTCCAGTTCACCCTTCTTTGTAAAGGCAGCAAGGTAAAGATTTCCTTCCTCATCGTATGTCACGCATTCCTGCAACAGCTGCCCGTAAGAACTGGCGGCCATTTCTGCGGCAAGAGCATTGACTTTATTGCTCTCCACTTTCATATCCGAAGGATTGATGACAGCCGTCAGGAAGTTGGAAGTAGCTACCCCTTTTCTGCCGGCTTTATCCTTTCCATAATAGAAATAAAACAGCTTGCCGACTTTTTCATTGTAGGTAAGAATACCCGTCGTAGTGAATACAGCCGCACGCTCTGGCAATGGCAGATCCAGTGTACCTTCCGACAAAATGCTCATATCCTCCGCATTCAGTTTGGTCCAGATGATTTTATCCGCATCCCCATTGGCCGCCATCACAAGCAACGTCTTGTCGTCCAGCCACGCATGCGTGTACTTTCTTTCAGTATACGAGTTCACCACAAAAGGCTGCTCCTGCACAATTTCTATCTTGTTGTTTACAATCTGGAATTTGGTAAAGCGGGTCTGCTTGCTCGGAACCTGATAATAATACTTTCCTTTTGAAATCAGCTCGATGGTATAAGGATTCAGTTCCACTCCGGAACCCTGAATATCTATCATCGGCTGGTCAGCCATAAGCGATTCCACACTTTTCACGATGGTGTTTTCTCCTCCGCCCATACCTCCATGCTCACCTACCGACATGAAAATATCAAAATGGACTTTCCCGGTAAGGTCCGGTTCTCCACTGCCCCCGTTCGGAGTATCATTGCTACATGCCACAAAAGAAAAAAGTGCGGTAGCAAACACACTCGTTTTCAGGAAACTCATGAAGGGAACTTTCATTTTTTTCATACACATAATTTTAAGATTAATATTAATACTGTTTTTATTTTTCGTCTTGACATACAGGTCAGTTCAGGAAAACCCGAAACTTCAGGAAGAACGACCTTCCCGGCTTCTGCAGTTTGTAGTGGTCGTACACCAGTCTGTCGAAGATATTGTCACAGCTTACCGACAGATTGTATCTTCCGTTTTCCAAAGAATAAGTCACCCCCGCATTGACCACATGCTGGGCCGGAATCTGCGCCTTGCTTTCCTTCGCACCATGCGCTTCCCATGTCAGATAGTACCAGTGTACCCACTGATAAGAGGCCTCCATACGCAGGCTGCTGTTTTTCCGGCAGACATCATGAAACGTATAGTTCACCTCCGCCGCTCCAAACAGCCACGGACGGTTAGGCACCCGGTTCAGGTAAGTGGCAGAAAGCTTTCCGTCTTCCTTGTATTTACGCTGGTCGCGTGCGTCCTGCCAGCTCACATTGGCCATGCACTGCAGGTTCCGCTTCCAGCTGTAACGTACTTCACCTTCCAGCCCCTTGATATGCACCGCAGGCACATTCTGATACTGCATCATGCCCTCCTTTTCAGCCACTACAGCCTGAATATAGTCGTCTACAAAACGCATGAAACCGTTTACTTCATAATACAGCACATGTCCCGCTCCGGGATGCCAGGTACCAAACACACCCAGATTTACATTGTCACTTTTCTCCGGATTCAGTGCCGTGTTGGCATATATCGTAGAACCGTTGCCCAGCAACTCACGCGCCAAAGGCAAACGCACACTGTGCTCGAAAGAAGCCTTCAAGGCAAGAGGTTCCCAAAACGACACACGTGTTCCCGCACCATAGCCCCAGTAATTCCCGGTACTTTCCCCCTTCACCTTATCCGAGCCGGTCTGCCAGTACAAGTCCGTCTGCCGGATGTTCAGATGATTCACGTAATCCTTGACAAAGAACGTATTCTCCATTTTGTCCTGCCACAGCTGCTGATGATAGGAAAGGCCGATAATGTGCTTGCACACCACATCATTGGAAGGCTCAAAGCCACTGTCCACCTCGTCATAACGGTCATTCCCCGTTCTGTTTACCAGGTAGTTCAAATTGACTGCGTGCTGCGGATTAAAGCGATAGTCCCAGTTAGAACGGAACATCGTGGTAGGGCGCTTGTAATGACGCAACGACCTTTCGCGCCCGGTAATTTCATTTCTGGAACTTTCTATGTAATCACCATTCCAGTCGTACACCCGGTATGCCGTATCTACCGTGAGCGAATAGTCCCACGTGTGCGAAAGCATGCTGTGCATCTGCAGCCCCTTCAGCAGGAAATCCTTCTTGCGATACTGTGCCGACACATTATAAGCCCTCCCGTTGCGCTCGGCCATGCCATACACCTTTGTCTGAATAGAGCCCGTCTGCAGTTCCTTGTCCACCTTCGAATACGAAGCCGTTACAAAGAAGTCATCCGCCCAGGGCTTTCCGGTCACCCCGACCTCCACCTGAGCCAGCAGTGAAAAGTAATCATCGTGAAAACGCTTGCGGTTGGACGGCACATACTTTCTCACACTTTCGTCCCACACCTCTACCCCTTTCATCGTGTAGTCATTCTTCGAGTAATTGACCCCGACAGTGGGACGCACTATCACCCCGCTCTTGGGAAACACAATCTGTGCGTTCAGGTCGGCCTTGTGCGTATGGAAAGAACCTATCCCGTAAGACATATCCAGGTAATTCTTCTTTTCTTTCTTCGTTACGATATTGATGGCACCGCCTAATGCGTCAGAGCCCAAATAAGCCGGAACCACTCCTTTGTACATCTCTATGTGGTCGATGATATTGACCGGCAGATTGGCCAGCGATACCTCGGAACCTTTTGTCTCCAGTGGCACCCCGTCGATGAAATAACGGACCGAATTGCCCGACATTCCGTTGATGGACAAGTCATAATCCGACCCGACACCTCCTTCCTGACGCACCTTGACACCCGACGTACGGTTCACCAGCTCATTCAGATTGCTCAATGAATTTACGACCGGCTTTACATCCAGCGCATTGACAGCAAACGCCCCTTCACGCAATTTCTGCGATTTGCTCTTGGCATAGACTTCCACATCCTTCAAGGCCACCGTCTCTTCCTTCAAGATGAAATCCACCATCTTCTTCCCGGTCAGCCTCACAGATTTTTTCTGGCTTTCATACCCTATGAAAGAAGCGACCACGGTGTACGTTCCTTCCGGAAGTTCAAGCCTATAACTCCCGTTGTCATTCGAATAAGTGCCATAAGAAGTGCCCTCGATGGCCAGCGAAGCCTGTGCTACAGGATGTCCGTCGGAAGATGTGATTTTCCCGGAAAGGATGGCAAGTTCCTGTGCAAGTGCGTCAGAAAAGCCGAAAACGGCTAGAAAGAAAATAAAAACAAACGTCAGGTGTTTCATAATACCTCAAATCTTCATATCCTCATGCTATGCCCGCGAAAAAACATACAAATACAAAGAGAAGAGGATTCTGTATATCCAGAATGGGTAAAGAAAAGTCTAGCTCGTTGTTTTCATACTTTATTTCCCGAAAGCATAAAAAACCATTTAAGATACTGGCAGGTCTTCTGACTTGTTTCTTTTCAGGAGCCTTCCCATCTTGCTAAAAGACAGTGGCATACAAATTTCCTGAAAATCATGCGAAACTTACAGCAGCGGGTCTGTTCAGGACTTTCACCTGATTCCCTTTTCATCACGCTTTACCAAGCTGTGAACCAATATCGCCACAAAGGTAGAAAATATTTTCTTATATGCTACACGACGGCAGATTTTTCATTTTCACAAAAAAGGTAGTATCTTAGCGACCACAAAAGAAATAAAACGTTATATTGAGTCTATCATGGAACCATCTCACCCCGAAATTCAGTTTATATCATTAGGCCCCGGCGACCCTGAACTTATCACCTTAAAAGGGCTGAAGGCCTTACAGAATGCATCGTACATATACTGCCCTGCCACCCTCACTCCGGCAGGCACACAAACTTCATACGCGGCAAACACCTTACTGGCATTGGGGATAGCCCAGGAGAAAATCAGGACATTTGCGCTCCCGATGAGCAAAAACAGAGAAGCGGCCCTGAAAGTCTACCACAACCTGGCAAACGAGATAGAAGACGGTTGCCACAAGCACCAGCAGATAGCCGTGGCGGCCGAGGGTGATGCCGGCTTTTACGCTTCCGTGCAGTACCTGTATGAGCTTCTCAAGAACAAGGGTCTGCCGGTGAAACGAATCGCGGGTATTCCGGCGTTTATTGCCGCAGGGCCCGTGGCAGGCATTCACCTGGCCAAGCAGGAAGAAAGGTTGCTGGTAGTGCCCGGAATCATTACGGCACAGGAACTGGCCGAGAAGATAAATGCCGGTTATGTCATCGTCATCATGAAACTGCCGCTTTGCGCAGAGGCCGTGCTTCAGTACCTCCACTCAAACCCGGATGCCGAATTCCATTATTTCGAGAATATCAGCCGTGCAAATGAATTCTACACCTCAGATCCGGCAATTATCAAAGAGAAAAAGTTTCCTTACTTTTCGCTGATGGTGATAGGACGGAAACAATGAGACTGGATTATGGCATCGGGAAAAAAATACACACATTCTCGACCTAAGATGCCGAATAACAAAAATGCCTGATGATATATCTAATTACTTGACATGTAATCAGGCATTTTTTCAAGTTGTTCTTCTATTTTCTTGAAATCCTGGCACAAATCCAGAGTCTTTACCATAAAGATATTGCCATCATAGTTCCGGAATTGCACATCAGGCTGAATATCGCTTGACGTTTTTGCGTACAACAATAATCCGTCGACCATCCCGGTGTGAAACCTATCTTCGTTTGTGACGTATGCATGTATCTGATAAAGATGGGGAGAATGTATGCTGATTTTACCCATATTTTCTTGGACAGTGCTGCCATAATATTTTGCATCAATAATCAATGTCCTTTCACCTAATGTAAGTGTGATATCAGTCTGCATAATCGGAAGCATTGCCATAGACACACTTTCATTCTCACATATGTCCCATTTAATCTGTTTGGCTTTAGGCCTATATTCCGGGTGTTTCCTTTTGTAGAACTCCATAATGAACCGCTGAAAAAGCAGATTCATGTGTGCATCAGAAAAACGCTCCATCTTCACATCACCTTCGTCCGTTGTAAGCAATCTGCTCTGCAACAAGAAATAACATATACTATGCAGCATTTGATAAGTACGCGAGTTCCTGTCATAGCGTAACATATTCCAGCGTATCGACGAAGGAGATATCTCATCCACAGCTTCAAAATAAATCATCAGTTTTCTCAGCTTCGTTTTTCTCTCTACTGATACATCAGAATGCCTAAGCAACAAAAACACACATGATTTCAAAATCTGGTTGAACACATTATTCTCTGAAAACGTATCGAATTCACAAACTAAACATGTATCCCTTGACATACGTTTCTTAATGGTGCGTTGGATAGATAGCTTTCCTCGTAAGGTATGAAGTTCATCTTCCTGTGCGACATATTGACGATGTAACCCTTGTTTCAGCAAATAAGCAATACCCAAAGAAAGGATTTCCGCAAATAAGTCGTGAATATCCTTAAACTCTTCTCCGATTATACTCTCATAATTATTATGTTTCAATTCCTTGAAAGCATAAGTGAGCATGTAATATACGTTCTTTATCGGTATGCCTTTATCTATTATCATGATAGCAGACTTTTAATCATGGCTATTTGCGTTTTGCTTTTCTGCGGGTCATCAAACCAATATTCTTTCAGCATCGGCGCTATATCGTAGTTCACCACGTTCTCCAGCCATTCTTTGCTGACTGATTCCTGATTGCAAAAATAACTGTGACCAATACAAAAACCAGCTCCTAAAGCATCATCATTAGCTATTACCATATTCAGGTTCTCTATAGCTTCAATCACCTTATCAAAGGTCTCATTGTGAAGACCAGACTGATATTGCCTGAAACCATTTGTCGAAAATCCGGGTTCCATCTCAAAAAAGCTGAAGCGGCGGCGCAAAGCATAATCAATCATTGCCAGACTGCGGTCTGCAGTATTCATCATGCCAATAATATATACATTTTCAGGAACAGTAAAATCATCGCCCGTATAAGCTAATTTGATATTCTTTCCCCTATAGCCGTTCTCTATAAGCATGAGCAGCTCACCAAAAATCTTACTCAAATTACCACGGTTAATTTCATCTATGATGAAAAAATACTTCTTGCCTGGATTGCTCTTTGCTTTTTTACAGAAGCTATAGAAAATACCCGGTTTTAACACAAAGCCACCATCTTCTGTCGGCTTATAGCCCATTATAAAATCCTCGTATGAAAAGTTCTGATGGAACTGCACCATTTCAACCTGTTCTTCATCCTTGAAACCAAGCATCGAGTAAGCAAGCCTTTTGGCCGTAAAAGTTTTTCCTACGCCTGGTGCCCCCTGCAGTATCACATTTTTTTTCAAGTTCAACAATGCGACAAGACTATCGTATGAATTTTCATCTATAAAAACTTCACTCAGGAATTTATCCTTAGTATATGTTTCAACATGCTTTTCCACAGGAGCTGCATTACTTTCACGGATTATATCAAGCAATAATTCGTATTCGGTCTCTGTCAACGAAAAGAATGAGCCCTGTGGATTGCCAAGAAACTGCATATCTTTTAATCCATCTATGGCTTTGATTGCCACAAAATCCACAGGGTTCTTCAAAGCCTCCTTTTTCACGAACTCTATAGTTTCTCCGTTTTGCTCTTTTGAAACTTCCGCCAATGCCACAATCTGCTTCACTGGAGTAGACTCATATCCAATTACTGCATCTCCTACCTTAGCATCTAAAAAATTCTGAAAAATACGACGCTGTTTCCCATTTTCATTATAGAGATTGTACTCAACTGTAGAACCTACAGCCAAATCGTTCATACTCCATATCTTGGGATTGGCGACCAACCACCAATATCGTTTTTCAGAAGGGGTATTAAATAATGCTTCCATTTTCTGTACATATTCAGGATACTTGGTTATATCGGTCAATGTTTTCAAAGCGGAATTGTGAGGAGCATCCCATATACCCACGTGTGTCCATTCCACTTTGCGCACATTTTGAAAGTTCTCATAACTCTCATCATATACATAATCAGACTTCACTATACCTCGTCCTACAATCTTACTGATGCCAGACTTTGCATAGATAACATCCCCAGGCTTGACAACATGAACGAACTCCCATACGGCAAGGCCATCATTCTTAAAACTTGAATCAGGCTTTCCATAAACCTCTTTCATTCGTTCTCTGACATGCTCAAGCGAATCATATTGACTTAAATCTTCCAATTCTTCCCAACCGATACAGATAATATTATCATGCTGGCACCGACTCCATTTTGAGTTACTTTCCCCAGGGGCATACATCCAAAATTTTTGACCTGAATTCGCACTTTCACTTGATGATTTCGCTTTTATTTTGTCAATCATCTGATGCAATTGTTCATAAAACGCAAACAAATCCGTATTCCCTTTTTTCTGCAAAAGATAGCGTTGCATGAATGGAATGCTCTTTTTCTTTGGCTCATCCATACCAAGCTCTGCTGCCACAGTTTCCAACATGGAACGATTATAGATAGGTATCAATTGTTCATTAGAGTATAAAAATGCTATTTTCCACTTGAATACCTCTCCTAAAGTGGTAATCTTATCAATCTCCTCCAGCTCACCTTTTCGCGCGTGACTGGCAACCTTTACAATCTCACCTCTTACAAACTCGTATGCTTCTTGTGCTGTATTTCCATTTTTTGTGTACCATGCATAAACGTCATCACACATTACATGTGAGGCATCGCCTTTAGGCCGTTCGTTGTATTTATATATTCCGAATTTATAGGAAGAACCTCCCCAAATAGAGCCCAATTCAGATGTTCGGCTTTCCACCCAATAACAAAAAGAATCTGACCGATTCAGGTTAGTGTATTTTTCCAATGGCATATCCGATAATGTTTCCAAAGGGAATGCTGACAAAAAATCATTCAATAGTTTACGTTTATCTTCCATTATGAATCTATCTTATGTAAGCTTTTATTTTAGCAAATGTAGGTGAATTATCTGAATTTCTCACCAGAAAACTTCAAAAAACGCGGTAACTTTATTAACCGTAAAACGATAGAATTTCAATGTAAACCCCATTATTTTCAAAACGTTTTTTCACACATTTCTAAAAGCAGAGTTAAATTTACCTCGACACGTACGTGACGAGGTCTTGACACGTTCGTGCTGATG